>OLIL01000022.1_pt1 | contig 221077 bp, 167 predicted proteins | sample 1609701 | NCBI WGS metagenome assembly OLIL01 (sample SAMEA4350146, study PRJEB24818) | metagenome | biome: human; feature: gut; material: faeces | place: Denmark | collected 2013-09
AGCTTTCGGCTCTTTCAAAGCGATTTCTCGACAGATATTCACCAGCGGAGCCGATTGCTATGTTTCACTCAGAATGACCACACTGGTCAGACTGGATTCAAAATATGCTCCTTTTTAAAGTGGGCTCTGTAATATAATATAATATAAGAATAATGAAGTATATAATTTTTGATTTTGATGGAACCATCGGAGATTCGCAGAGCTTGATTGTTAAGACCTTGCAGGATACGATGCGTGCAAGAAAACTGGAGGTGAAATCGGAGGAGGCTTGTGCCAAGACCATCGGTTTAAGACTGGATGAGGCTTTCGTCTCGCTCTTCGGAATGAGCGATGAGGAGGGAATGGAATGTGCGGCAACCTATCGCGAGATTTTCCTGGATAACAAGAAGACAATGAGCGTGCAGCCCTTCCCTCACGTAATAGAAACCCTGAGAGCGTTGCACCGTCAGGGCTATGTTCTGGGTATGGCCAGCAGTCGAAACCATTGCTCGCTGGATGGATACGTGAAGCAGATGCAGCTGGAAGATATTTTCTCTTCTATCGTGGCAGGCGATGATGTGGAGCATGCGAAGCCGGCACCCGATATGGTCTTCAAGGCATTGAAGGAGATGAAGGGAACGGCAGATGAAACCCTTGTAGTGGGCGATATGACCTTCGATGTAGATATGGCGCATCATGCCGGCTGCAAGGCCTGTGCCGTGACTTATGGCAACGGAACCCGCCAACAGCTCGCCTCTGCCGAATGGATCATCGATGATTTCGCAGAACTTCTGGAAATCGTAAAAGAATAAACTGAACTCTGAATAAAAAGATAATTTTATCCTTGCTGGAATAAAAAAGCGCATGAAGTTAGCTGTTAATTCATTTTTTTATCGTACCTTTGCACTCGCAATTGGTTTGCTGCCACCTTCTGCCGCCTCAGGCAGGATGAGTGCGTAGTGATTAAAAGGGAATCGGGTGAGAAGCCCGGACAGTCCCGCTGCTGTAAGCGTCTTATTGCGGTAAGCACCATGGTCACTGACATTTTTTCGGGAAGACCGCTTGCCATGAGTTTTGCATCTTTTTATGTTTACATAGAGTGAGATGCTGGGAGGACGCAAGTCAGAAGACCTGCCGTTGCCATCGGAAACAATATGATGAAAGAGTGTCTTTAGGATAAGAGATTCCGATGATTCTATCCAACCCCGTGGGATGGGTTCGTGATGGAGACACAGATAATAATATAAAAGATAGAATGAATGAAGGCATTGAGGATATTTTGTCTCGGTGGCTTGCTACTGTTGTATGCACAAGTGGGTATGGGGCAAGATTCCATTCGTACCGAGCACTTGCAGGAAGTAAAAGTGAATGCTCGGCAGCACCGGATACTTACGAGTACATCGCCTCTCCAGCTTTTGGACAAGGGGGATATGTTAAGGCTTGGCGTTACGGATATGGCCGACGCCTTGCACCGCATGCCAGGCATCAATCTGCGCGACTATGGTGGGGCAGGAGGAATGAAAACGGTAGCTGTGCGTGGATTCGGAGCGGGACATACGGGAGTGAGTTACGATGGTGTGCTGCTCAGCGAATGTCAGGGCGGCGAAATAGATGTGTCCCGTTATTCGCTCGACCAAGTGCAGACATTGCGACTCACCATTGGTGACAACGACGACATTTTCATTTCGGCTCGGCAAGCCTCGGTGGCAGCTTTACTTGCCATCGAGACCATGAGCGAGATTCCCATCGACAAGCAGCCTCACCTCTCTACTCAGTTGCAGGTGGGATCCTTCGGATATGTCTCGCCTTATCTGCGCTATGTGCAGAGATTGTCAGATAGGTTCACCCTCCAGGCGATGGGTGAGTATACCTATGCCGAAAACGACTATCCTTTCATCTTGCACAATGGTAAATATACTACCCATGAGCGAAGAACCAACAGCCGGATGAACTCGGGGCATGGCGAACTGAATATGCACTGGATGATGGGCAGACGAGCCGATGGCATGAGCCGGAACCAATTGTGGGCAAAGCTCTACTATTATGACAACGACCGACAGTTGCCTGGTATCGTGAGATATTACACCGATGTAACTGCCGAACAGTTGCACGACCGTAACGCCTTTGCTCAGGCGAGATGGCAAGCCGGAAGTCTTGATGACCGTTGGATGCTGAAGGTGCAAGCCAAGATGAACTGGGCGAGTTCTGCCTATCAGGACACGCTCGTGGCAAATCGGCGCAATGATGCTACCTACTGGCAGAGGGAATATTATACTTCGGCAGCACTGATGTGGATGCCGGATGATGGCTGGGCGGTGGATTACTCTGCCGACTGGATGATGAACTCGCTCAACAGCACCCTCGCCACCGATCTGCGACCTCATCGACATGGCATCCTGCAGTCGCTCTCTGCCCGATATGCGAAGGGAAGATGGGTAGCTCTAGCCAGAATGCTGGCTTCGGTTTACCTCAACAGCGTGGGGCGCAAGATAGAGACTCAGCAAGGCAGCGCCAATCCTACCAAAGCAGGACAGGCTGCCAAGGATGCACGCCGGCTTTCGCCATCGCTTTCGCTTTCTTATCGGCTCCTGGGGAATGGTACTGCCAGCGATGAGCTTTATCTCAGGGCTTCGTACAAGGACATCTTCCGGGTTCCTACTTTCAACGAGAACTATTTCTTCCATTATGGTAGTTCTGATCTGAAGCCTGAGAAAACCCGACAGTTGAATATCGGGCTTACGTGGAAAAAAACTTCTTCAGGAGATGGGGGAAACGGCGAATCCCTACGTTATAAGGGATGGAATGTTCAAGCAACGCTGGACGGCTACTGCAATCGGGTGACCGACAAGATTGTGGGCGTTCCTTACAATATGTTCGTTTGGCGTACTGTGAACTTGGCACGGGTTGATGTTGTTGGCGTGGATGCCTCCTTGCGTGGTATCTGGCAGATGGCTCCGGGGCAGCAACTCTCGCTGCAAGGGTCGTATAGCTACCAGCATGTGGTGAACCATACCGACCGCTCGTCCAAATATTATGGCAATCAAGTAGCCTATATCCCTCTGCACTCGGGCAGTATTGCCTTGGGGTGGGAGAATCCCTGGGTGAATGTCTCGCTCCATGGACAGGGAATGAGCAAGCGATGGGCCAACAACGAGCACTATGACGGCACCGAAGTGGATGGTTACTGGGACATGGGGCTGACGCTCTATCGTCAGCTGGACGGACTGAGTCTTTTGGGGAAATCCCTGAGTGGTGTGAAGGTCAGGATGGATGTGAAGAACCTGCTGGCTAAGCAGTATGAACTCGTAGGGCATTATCCGATGCCTCGCTGCAGCTGGATGTTAAGCATCGGGTATAACTTCTAGATAGTAACAAATTAGATTCAAATATAAACAGAAAAAAGAAAATGAAAAAGTATTTATTAGGTTTGGCGGTGCTCTTGATGGGTACTGCAGTGATGACATCATGTAGCGACGACAACGATGGTCCTGAGACTTATCTCCAGGTGTATAGTACGGGCGCTTATATTGTGAATTCAGGTAACATGTATAGCAATATTGAGAGCTCTCTCACCGCTATCGACTATGCTTCAAGCACAGCCACACAGAACGTATTCAAGACTGCTAACGGTCGTTCGCTCGGTAATACTGCTAATGACGGCATCGTATATGGCAACAAGATTTATCTCGCCGTTGACAAGGAAAACACCATCGAGGTAATCGACAAGAAAACCAAGCAGAGCATCAAGCAAATCAAGACTACAGACCTGCTGGGCAAAGCCGAGGGTGCTGAGCCTCGCCATATCATCGCAGATGGTGGCAAGGTATATTTCACCACATTCGGTGGCTATGTAGCAGCCGTGGACACCACAAGCTTTGCTCTTCAGAAGAAGTGGCAGGTGGGCAGCTATCCTGAGGGCTTGGTCATCGCCCATGGCAATATCTATGTAGCCAACAGCAACTATGGTAAGGGCGGCGGCAATATCTCTTGCATCAATCTTGCCAACGACAATGTAGAGACTAAGAATATCGAGGGCGTGAACAATCCTACCAGCATCTATTATGCATCTAATGTTTTGTATGTTCTCGACAACCAGTATTATGATGCTTCTTATAATGCTTATGGCGAGAATGCCCTACGTGCAGTGAGTTTCGCCGAGGGCAAGTCACAGAAGGTGGCAGATGGCAACTATGCTGCATGCGTAACCCCTGGTGCTACAACAACAGCACGTACGAGTGTGGAGGAGGTTCGTCCTTATTTCTTTGTGCTCAATGCACCTTTTGGCGGCACTCCTAGCGTGAGTGTGCTCGCAGCAGGAAGTACGCAAGCACAGACGATGACACTCTCAGAGATGCCTGTGAGCCCATGCGGTATCTTCGCCGACCCATTGAACGGTCATATCTTCGTGCTCTCTTATAGATTGGGCGATAATGGCTATGCCGACTATAATGGTAACGGCTATGTAGTGGAGTATGACAGCACTGGTCAGAAGCTGCATGAGTATGAGACTGGTGTAGGTTCTTGCGCTATGTTCTTTGACTCTGCCTACAAGACAGCATACGCAGAATAAGATGTCGCGAGACAGATGATTATATAACTCATCCAATCCATGGGGAAGTGTCGTTTCGGCGCTTCCCTTTTTTTTTGTGTGTCATCAGTGCTTGCTGATGACAGTGGTTTGATAACCCAGCAGATAACGATAAATGTTCCTAAGGCAGGAACGCTGAGTAGTTTGGGATAATTGTACTCTTTGAAACAAAAAAAAGAGGGTGCGTCTTGTACTTATGACACACCCTCTCTTTTGTTTTTATTGTTTCCGAAACGATTATTCTTATCGTTTCCAAGTCCTTCTTTTCTTTTTCGAATCTTTATTCCTCCATCAACTTGCGATAGCGACCCTTCTTGATTTCTGTATCGCCCAGGCGGCGGGCCTTGTTGATTTCATACTCAGAATAGCTGCCCTCGAAGAAGAAGACCTCACCGTTGCCCTCAAAGGCAAGAATGTGGGTACAGATTCGGTCGAGGAACCAGCGGTCGTGGCTGATAACCACTGCACAGCCGGCAAATGCTTCCAAGCCTTCCTCCAAGGCACGCAGCGTGTTCACGTCGATATCGTTGGTAGGCTCATCGAGAAGCAATACATTACCCTCCTGCTTCAATGCCAAGGCCAACTGCAGACGGTTGCGCTCACCACCCGAGAGAACACTGCAGAGCTTGCTCTGGTCGGTGCCCGAGAAATTGAAACGGCTGATGTAAGCACGTGCATTCACATCTCTGCCCCCCAGACGCAAGGTCTCGTTGCCCTGAGAAATCACCTCGTAAACGGTCTTCTGAGGGTCGATGTCCTTGTGCTGCTGGTCAACATAAGCCAGCTTCACGGTCTCACCCACCTCGAATGTACCGCCATCTGCCTGATCCAAGCCCATGATGAGGCGGAAGAGGGTAGTCTTGCCGGCTCCGTTAGGACCAATCACACCTACGATGCCGTTAGGAGGAAGCATGAAGTTGAGGTCGTTGAAGAGAACCTTCTCGCCGAACGCCTTTTTAACGTGCTGAGCCTCAATCACCTTGTTGCCCAGACGAGGACCGTTAGGGATGAAGATTTCCAGCTTCTCCTCGCGCTCCTTCTGCTCCTGGTTGAGCATCTGCTCGTAAGAGTTCAGACGAGCCTTACCCTTAGCCTGACGGGCCTTAGGTGCCATGCGAACCCATTCCAACTCGCGCTCCAATGTCTTGCGGCGCTTAGAGGCAGTCTTCTCCTCCTGAATCATTCGCTTGGTCTTCTGGTCGAGCCATGAAGAGTAGTTGCCCTTCCATGGAATACCCTCGCCACGGTCCAACTCCAGAATCCACTCGCTCACGTCGTCGAGGAAGTAGCGGTCGTGGGTTACGGCGATTACGGTACCCTCATACTGCTGCAGGTGCTGCTCCAGCCAGTCGATGCTCTCAGCATCCAGGTGGTTGGTTGGCTCATCGAGCAGGAGTACATCCGGCTTCTGCAGGAGCAGGCGGCAGAGAGCCACGCGGCGGCGCTCACCACCCGAGAGATTGGTAACAGGCCAATCGCCAGGAGGACAGTGCAGGGCAGCCATCGCACGCTCCAGCTTGGAGTCGATGTTCCAGGCATCGGTAGCATCAATGATATCCTGCACCTCAGCCTGGCGCTGCATCAGCTTGTCCATCTTATCAGGGTCTCCGTAATATTCTTCGAGACCGAACTTATTGTTGATGTCCTCATATTCTGCGAGTGCATCATAGATTTTCTGCACACCCTCCATCACGTTTTCCTTCACGGTCTTGTTCTCGTCAAGCGGAGGATCCTGAGGCAAGTAGCCCACAGAGTAGCCTGGGCTCCAAACCACCTCACCCTGGGTAGGTTGCTCAAGCCCTGCGATGATTTTCATCAACGTAGATTTACCGGCACCGTTCAAACCGATGATACCGATTTTTGCTCCGTAGAAGAACGATAGGTAGATGTTCTTCAGAATCTGCTTCTGGTTTTGTGGGATAATCTTGGATACACCCACCATTGAGAAGATGATCTTCTTGTCGTCAACTGTTGCCATATATATTATTAAATAATGTGTATTTGTGAATAAATAGAGTAAATTGCCGAAATTGGCACTAACAGTTGCAAAGATACATTATTTTTTTGAAATTCTTGCCTTTCTTTCCAAGAAAAGTTGTATATTTGCAATTAAATGATTTTTTTGTTGATTAATTAAAGAAAGGACAATAATATGGATGCAACTTATATTGACTTGACCATTCGCCTTTCTCTTGCCCTGCTTTTGGGAGGTGCGATAGGCATTGAGCGAGAATACCGTGCCAAGGAGGCTGGTTTCCGCACCCACTTCCTGGTGGCATTGGGAAGTGCGCTTTTCTGTGTGGTTTCGCAGTATGGATTTGGAGTGGATCTGAAAGATTCCTCGCGTGTGGCGGCGCAGGTGGTTTCGGGCATCGGATTCCTGGGCGCCGGTACCATCATTTTCCAGAAGAATGTGGTGCGTGGTCTTACTACGGCGGCTGGCTTGTGGGTGACGGCGGCTATCGGATTGGCGTGCGGTACGGGAATGTATGTTGCGGCGGCTCTTACTACGGTGATGGTGCTGCTGGGATTGGAGGTGCTGAACTATTGGATTCCGCCATTGGGAACCACTACCGTTGAGCTGAATTTCTCTGCCCCGTCTCGTGAGAGCGTGAAGAAATTCATCAGTCAAATCAAGCAGAAGGGAATGGAGGTGCATTCCTACGAACTGAAAGAGCGCCGGTTATCCAAGGAGGAATTCCTGGAGGCGAATATCGAAGTGAAGGCGAAGAAGGATTTCCATACCCTGGAGATTCTTGACCTGATGAACGATTTCTCGGATGTCACGATTTCTGCGATAAAATAGAAATCCTACGATAAGTATCTATGATAAAATATAAAGAAAAAAGGAGTTAAGACCATCATCTTAACTCCTTTTTTCTTTATATACTGTAAAATCTTATCGTCTTTATTATGCTTGGAAGATCCTCGCCAGATAGTCGTAGTGTTCGCCTTCTGCCACGAGTTCACTATGTAGGCAGCAGGTTTCGGCGATGGATTTCAGTAATGGGAAATCCACGTAGAGCCAGTCGAAGCGGTCTCCCTTTACATCCTTGTAGATCATCTGATAATCTACTTCTCCGTAATAGGCTCCATTCAGATTGATGTCGAAACTTCCATCCTCATTCTCATAGATGTATTTCAGGTCGGAGGAATCGATGAGAATCTGACCGCCCGGATTCAGCAACGCCTTCAAGCGCTGGAAGAGGTCAGGGAGATGCTCTATCTTTCCGGCAATTCCCGTTCCGTTCATCAGAAGGAGAATCGTATCGAAACCGCCTTCAAACTGCTCCTGATTTTCTCCGGAATGATTCTCCTGAATCTCTCCGGAATGATTTCCACTGCTCAGATGTGGGTCGAAGAGATTGATGCATTCCGCATCCTTCACTCCTCTCAACTTCATTGCTTCGCAACTCAAGGGCGAAATATCTATCGCCTTCACCGTAAAGCCCTTCTCTTGCAGGGCGAGCGTATGGCAACCGCTGCCGGCTCCAATATCCAGCACCCGTCCCTTGGCTAGCTGCAAGGCCTTCTGTTCCAGCACCGGCATTTCCCGGGTGCTTCTGAACAGATGTTTCACTGGCATTTCGTCTTCCTCGAACATCGAAGAGAGCACTCTCAGTCGGGCCGCCTTCCCCTGCTTTTGGAAGTCGAGAATGGCTGCGCCCATCGGGTCTTTATCTGCTGATAATATTTCTGTATTCATTCTTCTTTTTTTCTATCTGTTTTATCTCAAGCTTATTCCTATTTTACTCAAGTTCCGCAAGTAAACTCCATACGCCCTGAAAGGGCAGAAGCTGCTAGCCAAGGGCAACGCCCTGGGTTTTTATGGACGCAAACCTGTCGCCCTGTAAGGGCAAAAGCTTTCAAGTACCAGGCAATTTACAAAGCTTTTGTCCTTACAGGGCGCATTGTAGGTTGCCGTTATACCCAGGGCGATGCCCTGGGCTAGGAGCTTTTGGGCCTTCAGCCCGTTCTTGAACCCCATGCGAAAGTTAACTCCTTTACTCCTTAAATATGTTCCTCCTTATAGAACTTAACTCCTTAAATATGTCCTTCCTTATAGAATTTCAACATATTGATGTTGAGGATGGCGAGGTATTTGGCCTGGAGCTCGTTCTGCTTCGCTTTGAGCAGGTTATCCTTTCCTGTTCTTAGCTCAACGATATTCTTCAATCCCAGCTTAAACTGCTCGCTCAGCAGATTGTAACTGGTCTGGGCACTCTCGCTGCTAACCTTTGCCGCCTTAAACTGGCTCTGGTTGGTGGTAGCCTGCAACCAGTAGTTCTCAATGGTAGAGTAGAGCTGAGTCTGCTGGTTCTTCAGGTCGAGCTGGATGCTTTCGCGCTGAATCAAAGCCTTGTTCACCTGAGTCTTGGTGGTTCGGTTTTCAAAGAGAGTGATGCTCAATCCTACGCCGCCTCCAACGCTGAAGTTGGTCTTCAACTGCTTGGCAAGACCATTGCTGTTCATGGAAGTATTGCTGGTAGAGATACCTCCGTTGGCGCTGATGGTAGGCAGCTTGCCCGCCTTTGCAATCTTGATGTTCAAGTCGTTCTGAGCCAACTGATTCTTGATGGTCTTGAACTCCGGACGGTTTTCGAGAGCCGCAGCATAGACTCCGTTCATTGCCGGAACAGCCACGAGAGCCATCTCGTCGGTGGTATTCGGAATCTCGATGTCAAAAGCTTCATCGCTTGTAATCTGAAGCAGTTCCTTCAACTGTCGCTTATAGTTCTTCACATTGCTTTCAGCCTGCACGATGTTGAATTCATCCTGAGCCCGCTGAGCGGTGAGCTGTGCCAGGTCAGCCTGACTCATCTTACCTATCTTCACCATCTCCTTGCCACGTTCTTCGTTCTGCTGGCTCGAGAGATAGCTCTCCTTGTTCACCTGGATAGCCTCTGTAGAGTAGAGAATCTGCACGTAGAGCTGCGCAATCTGTTCCTGCAGCTTGATGGCCTGGGTAGCCGAATCGAGCTGTGCAGCCTCGGCAGAGAGTTGGTTCAGCTTTACCTGATTATGGTTCTTGTTTCCATTCCAGATGGTATAGTTACCCATCACGGAGTAGTTTCCGTTGTAATACACCTTGTCGATGCTGGCTCTTGAGAAACCATCACCGCTGATACCGCTAGCCACCCAAGGAGTATAGTTCACGCTTTGGTTGGTGCTGGTGCTGAGCGACGGAAGCAGAGCAGCTTTCGATTGCAGATAATCTTCTTGGGCGCTTGCCTTGGTGAGTTGCGTCTTCTGAAGAGCGATGTTGTTGGCAAGCGCATAGTCGATACAGTCTTTCAGCGACCATAGTTTTGCCTGCGTAGCCAATGGTGCCGCCACAAGAAGCAGCGCAGCCATTGCGTTTTTTACTTTTCCGTTCATAATCTTCTTCTATTTTCTTTTTATCCCGTTTTATTTATTTCAGAAAGATATTAATCTGATTGCATTTAGACGGAAAAGTTTAGCATAAAGTTTCAATTTTAACAATCCTTGTGATTTTTGTAAAAAAATGGAAAGGGAGGGGGAAAGCATTTTCATACGGGTATTACCTCAATTGTTTAGTCGATTTTACAGAAATATGATTATTTTGTAAAATCGACTAAACAATATGCATGATTTGGCATAAAAAAGTAGCTCGTGGATTTTTCATTTCTCCCGTTAGGCGTCCTGCCGGATTTGCAATCCGGCATCAAAAAATGACCTAACCTTTTATGCTCTGCGGATTTGCAATCCGCATCAATCACCTTATTATATAATAGAAGAGGGAATCCCTATCATAAAAAGATATTTTTTCCAAAACCTGACACCTTTATTATTTATTAGGTTTTAGTCCCACCAAGATTGTGCATAGTAGGCAAGCAACTTATGATATAAGTACCATGCTTTCAACTGGTATAATTCATGAGGATGTTCTATGTACCAATCTTTAGCTTTTGGGTTATGTGATAATTTCAGATAACGGTCAAGGTTTCTCATATTTACCTTTACCAAGCAATGGTACTTCACTTTGTCATCTTTCATTTTATAGAGCTTTCCATCATCTATTGGCACAAACTCCATCTCTCCTTCATAGTCAAAAAGATCAACCTTATTGTCAAGCATAATATCATGGAGTTTGACCGCCATTTTTATCCAACGTACTATTGGCTCGTAAGTTTCTGCTGTAGCGAAATATCCATGTTTATAATGTGCTATTAACTCTTCCATGTATGTTTTCTGCAAATCATAAAAATATTCATAAGAGAATGGATATGTATGGAAGGCTGCTTGTTTTACGAGCTTCCAACGTCTTTTGTTACAGCATATTCTGAACCAGCAACATACAGAGCGGTATTTGTCTGTTACATGGCAATACCACCAGATATCTATGTCTTCCCATAGTTTGGCAAGTCCTTTTTTCTCCTCCCTATCAATTAATTTTAAACTCATATCTTTGTCCTCCAATTAAAACGCCACAAAGATACTAATTATATCTGAAAATGAGAGGGATAAAGCGAAAAAATCCATCTTTTGTTTGTAAGTTTGTAATTTTTTGATTAACTTTACCGCCGAATAGGCAAAGAGGATGACAAATGACGTCTCCTTACCTAAATATAATTAAGAAAATGAGAACAGCGAAGGAATTATTTGCAGAGCTAAATAGCTTTGATGAAAATAGGAGAATAGAAGCCAAGTCGGCATCAGCTGTTGGCAAGAGCATGATGGAAACGGTTTGTGCTTTTGCCAACGAGCCAGGTCTGTGCGGTGGTTATCTGCTTTTAGGTGCCAAACGTACCGGAATGGCTGAAGACGGCAGACCTGTCTATGAGCCTGAGAATATCGAGAACACAGACAAAGTTCAATCTGATTTTGTCGCTATGTGTAACTCTATGTTCAATGTCCGTATTCGCCCGATTATTAATGTGGAGGAATATTTGGGTAAGACCGTTATTGTTGTCAAAATAGAAGAGTTACCTGAGAGTCAGAAACCAGCGTATTTTGCCAAGCGTGGTTTGCCTGAGGGGGCGTTTCGTCGTATAGGTCCTTCTGATGAAAAATGCTCAGAAGAGGATATGTATCTTTTCTATCAATCTGCTGATACCTATGATAGTTGTATTGTAGATGATGCAGATCTTGATGATATAGATGAGAATGCACTCAACTTCTATCGTAAACTTCGCAAGGAAGTGAATCCTGATGCTGAAGAGCTGACTCTGGATGATGTCGATTTGCTGAGGGCATTAGGAGCTATTAAGAAGAATAAGCAAGGTGGATATGATTTGACTTATACAGGTCTTTTAGTCTTTGGCAAACAGATGTCGCTTCGCCGTTTGGTTCCTTCTTTCAGAGTTGATTACATCAGAATATCAGGTAACCAGTGGTTATCTGATGGCAATAATCGTTTTGAGCAGACCATTGATATGCGCGGACCATTAATCCTCATGGTGAACAAGGCGTGTAGTGCTGTGATGGATGACCTGCCAAAGGGCTTTGAACTGAAGAAAGATTCCATGCAGGCATCTACACCAGCGATTCTTCCAAATAAGGTATTACGTGAGGCGATAGTCAATTCGTATATTCATCGTTCGAACCGTGTGAACCAGCCGATTCAGATTATCCGCTATTCCAATCGTATTGAGATTCACAACCCAGGCTATTCTCTGAAACCTCAGGATGATTGGGGAGAGCCAGGCTCTATGCTTCGCAATCCAAGAATCAGCGAGATTTTCCATGATACGAATCTTGCTGAGACTAAGGGTACTGGTATTGGTGCGATGCGCAGATTGATGAAGGAGGCTGGCTTGATGCCGCCGACTTTTGAGTCGAACCATGAAGCGAATAAGTTTACGGCAAGACTTCTGCTCCATCATTTCCTCAGCAAGGAGAATATGGAGTGGTTGGCTCAATATGCCGAGTTTGGCTTGGTGAATGAGCAGAAGTTGGCTTTAGTCTTCGTGAGAGAAGTGGGTGCGATAGATAATGCTACTTATCGCCAGCTGGATTCTTCGATTACTCATGCCCGTTCACGCTTGGAGATTCATAAGCTTTGCGATCTTGGATTCATAGAAAAGAAAGGGCAAGGTCGTAACACTTATTATATAAGAACCTCCAAGGTGGTATCCTTAGGAGAAAGGTTACGACCTCAAGGAGAAATGTACCATGGTAAGCATGGTACATTTCGTCAAATGTACCATGGTAAGCATGGTACATTTGGGGAAAGGTACCAAGGTGAGAACGAAATGTACCAAGGTAAGCTTGGTACATTTGATGAACCAACTCCAGCTCTTAATCGGGATACGTTGTTGGAGGAGTTGCCTGATGGATTAAAGAAAAAGATAGAAAAAGTAGGTAAGAGAATCTTAAAAGAGGATTTGAACCAAATTATAATTGCTCTTTGCTCTATGCGTCCTTATAATATTGAGGAGTTAACTTTATTGTTGGGAAGAAATCCGAAGTCATTCAAGAACTTCAATATAAAAAATCTTCTTGAGACGAAACGTCTGTTCTATTGGATTCCTGAGATGATTAGGCATCCGCAGCAAAAATATGTCGCAGACCCTTCTATGGCACGAAGCAATACAAAGAAACTAGATAATAAAGATAAATAATATGAGATTACCTATAGTTATCGTAGAAATGCTCCAGCGCAAGTCGGGAAACGATTTGTGCTTGCCGTCTGATTGTGAATTTCTCTCTCTTGACATAGAGAGTAAGATTGGCGTGCATTTAGGCGCTACCACTCTTAAGCGTTTGTTGGGATTTGCTAAAGACGAGCGTGCTCCACATGCGAGTACGCTAGAGGTAATTGCCCAGTATTTGGGATTTCCTCATTGGGAGCAGGTCCTCGATGAGGCGGATAACTGGAATTCTTGTTTTGACCGACCGAAACATATATTGCGCTCTGCAGATTTGGATGCTGGTGATGAAGTGAGGATTAGTTATAAACCAGACCGTATGGTTACTTTTCGGTATGTTGGCGATAACTGGTACGAGGTAGTAAAAAGAGAGAACGATAAACTTGTAGAAGGAGATAGATTATGTATATTGGCTTTTGAACTTCATAGAAGTTTTTACGCCAGCGAGGTTATTCGTGACGGAGAAAGCCTTGGTACTTATACAGCTGCAATCTCTACCGGAATAAGACATCTTGAGCTGATTCGGTATACAAGTTTAGAACAATTTCGAACAGGTGAGGCATTCTTTCGCTTTTATGGAAAGTTGAAAAAATGAAGAATTTTGGGAAATGGAAGAAATGGTCGAAGACTTTTCTTTCATTTCTCATTTTATTTTGTACCTTTGCACCCGATGAGAGTAAAAGCCCTTGTCGCCCACGCCATATATGCTGTCGAACAGCTTTTTTGAGAAATTAATGAAAATAGTTCCCGAAAAGTTTGGCAGTGTGGATAAATTTCTATATATTTGCAGCATGTTAAACTATAAAATGTAGAATTATGACATAAACAAATAAAGACATATAGGAAATTGAAGCGTTAGCTTTACGATCTGGTTTCGGAAAATCGCCAATTTAACTGAAGCACCAGGAGAGTAAAAGTTAGTTGCTCACGTCTGCAATATGGCGTGGGCTTTTACTCGTATTATGGTGCTTAAGGTGTTTGGCGATACCTCCGAAACGTAATCCGAAGTAAATGGTCCACGCCTTTTTTCTGTCTATACTTTTCGTAAGAATGAGGACCAGCTAGTAAATGTACAATTCTATGAATTATACCTAAAAACGAAATAGAAAAATGGCACTGATAGATGTTGTAACATGGACTCCTGATGGTGGTGAATTCATTTTTGCATATAAGTATCCTGAGTCTAATCTTAGTACATATACGCAATTAGTTGTGTATGAATCTCAAGAAGCTCTTCTTTTTTCAAAAGGAGAATTGATGGGACAATTCGGACCAGGAAAACATCAACTTAATACAGAAAATCTGCCAATCCTTAGTTCTTTATATGGTTTGCCTTTCGGAGGTAAGAATCCCTTTTTGGCAGAAGTTTGGTTTGTCAACAAGTTACTTCCTGCAAATTTAGCATGGAAGATAAACCGAATGACGATTCATGATGTTGATTATGATACTCAATTACCTCTGACTGCATTTGGGCAGTATGGTGTGAAGGTGATAAATTCAGCACGTTTCCTTAAGCGGCTGGTGGGTACTAAAAACGTTTTTACACAGTCTGATATGGTAAGTCAGGCATGGGGAGAATTTTCAACGAAAGTCAAGTCAACTGTTGTTCAGTTTATGACTACCAATCGTGTAGGTTTTAAATACATTTCTGCATATTTGGATCAGTTGTCTAATTATCTTAAAGACAATCTAACACCTTTTTGGGAAGAATATGGTCTTGAATTGACTAAGTTCTACGTTTCCTCTATTGATATTGATGATAGTACACCGGATGGCCGCAAAGTGAAGAATGCTCTTTCTGAGCAGTCTTCTATGTCTATTACCGGACATACTTGGCAGCAGGAACGAGCTTTTGGAATGGCTGAACAGGCTATTGGGAAAATGGGCGGTGGAAACAACGGAGGTGGACTTCTGGGGAGTATTATGGCCTTGAACATGAAGAACAATATGCAGTCGCAGATGGGGAATGGAATGATGCAAAGTAATTATAATCAGCCACATTTCAACAGTAGAGACACTTCGACACCTCAGGGGCAAACAGGACAAATGGGAATGGCAGGGGGAGACTCTAATAGAATGATATTCTGTGCGGGTTGTTCTAAGAAACATTCTGTAGCTGAACGTTTTTGCCCTCATTGTGGTAAAGAGTATCGTCCATGTCCATCTTGTGGTGCAGACAATTTGGAAAATGCAAAACGATGCATCAGTTGCGGCACATCTTTGGTCCAAAATTCACAGTCTGCAAGCTGTAATATTTGTCCGTCATGTGGAGCGCAAGTGGCATTGGGAGCAGCTTTTTGTTCTTCGTGTGGTGCTTCTCTTCAGCAACAAGCTAAAAATGTTTGTTCACGTTGTGGAACAGCCGTAGATCCGAAACAGAAGTTTTGTCCTACTTGTGGAAATAAATTGTAAGTTTTTATTATCTCTTAACTTTTTATTTGATGTTAGATATGAAGAAGGTGTTTCTTATAGGAGCCAGCATACTTGGTCAAATAGTGTTGTTTTGTGTGCTCCGCGAGTTTCGCCCAGTTATAGGCGATGACCGCATGTTGGTCAATCTTATATTTCTCTCACTTGCCTATTGGGTATTTATTGGTCAGTTTTTTGTTCCTCCGGTATCTTCGGATGATCAAGAAAGCAAGTGGGTGGGTTCGTTAGGTATTCATTTACATGGTTTAAGTGTTTATTGCTTAGCTACATTGGCTGTTGCTTATATTAGTAACGTAGCCTTTCTCTTGCCATGTCATTGGCAGTTGTATATACATTTGGGTGTAGTAGCTGTCTTTCTTCTGTATAATTTCTTTAGTCGTACTGCGAATGAGCATGTCGGTGAGGTATATTATGAAGAAAAGATGAAGAAGCAAAATTTAAGATCTCTTAAGCAGATTTCTTCTTCTCTGAAAATGAACGTGGCGTTGATGGACGATATTCCTGCAGATATTGTCAGGCAATTGGATCAAGTTGATGAAGATATAAAAGATCTGGTTCCGTTATTTAGTAACGAAGCCTTGCAATTAGAGCAGAAAATAGGGGATACTCTTCTTCATATAGAGTCTTATCTTTCTAATCCGCAAGAAAACGCACAGGCTATTGCTGATACATTCCGCCTTGTGCGTACATATATTCGTAGAAGACAAATATTAACAGACTAATAATATTTACTTATGGGAAAAACAGGAAAAATACTTAAAAATTCAGCCAACATCTATGAAGATGAGGCTCGAATTATGTTTAATTTCTATCAGCGACAAGCTGAAAAAATAGTGCATGCAGAAGAGGTCTTGGAAAGCAGCATCAAAGAAGCTGAAGTAAGACGTGATGACTTGCAGTATCGCCTTGATGGATGGTGGAACAAGATTGTTAACTTCTTGCTCTTCCGTACTGGAAGACTAAAACGTGAATTGGAGGACGTGTGCGTTGAAATTAATGATTTGCAGACTAAGCACGATAATATTTATCGCGGCTATCATGTCGACAAACTGGGAGTTGCTTATGTTCCTGTTGCTAATCAAGTGAAGTTTGGCAACAAGAGTTTTGTGGTAGATTTCACTGGTAATGTGGATAATTCACGCATCTCTTTACAGATGCCAAGAAATCAGGAATTACTGACTCAGACCGTACAAGATATTGATTATCTGATGCGGAATATACCTACTGTTGAAACAACCAACGAGGTAGAAACAGTAGATACCAATGAATATTCTCTCTCTATTCAGGAGATAAAGATGGGTGACTATACAGGAAAAATAGATCGTAATCTGCGCACCATATCTTATTGTATGAGTGATATGGAAAAAGTTTCTGTAGAGCTGCCTTTAGTGCAGGAAGGAAGCGACTATCTTAATTATCTCCAAGAATTTGCAACTTCAGAAACACCCGAAAATGCTCCTATAGTTGATGTTTTTGGTGAGCATCGTTATGATGATAGTGTTGAAAGATTCCGAGAAATTAATAAGCTGAAGGAATCCTTGTCATCTCAGTCGGTTGATTTTGAACAGAGTATGCAAGCTTTGCTCAACACTCTTGCTTTTACGGTACAGACCGTATCTACATCTAAACTTGTAACAACCAACAAGATTATTAATCATTCTAATGCACTTCTCTTCCAAATACTGAAGTCACCATACAATCATTATTCGCCTAATCTGGAAGCCGAAGAAATTAAGCGTATTAAGGAAGAAACCTTTGACTACAAAGACAATGTCCAAGGTTATGAGCCGTTTAGTCTGAAACAGAGTTCTCGCGTGTACTATAATTTGTATTCGGGTGAATGGGTGGCAGAAAATGGTTCTGTTAGTCCTGTGCCTTTTGGTGTTCATCAGATTTATGAGGAAATTGTTGCTCCTGTTGTTCAAAATCTTTTGGCAGAGAATCGCATAGAACGCTTGAAGATTTGCAATCATATTTACGACCAAAAACTGAGTTACGTTAATAAATGGCATCAGGATGTTGATGCTTTCTATCGCAGTAACCATGCTGAAAGTGCAGACATTATTAACAATATGCAGCAAACATTGGCTGAGTATGTTGAAGCTTATAATGTCTTGGCTCAGTTAGAGACAACTATGAAAAGTATGGAAGGTGAAGTAAATCTTGATAATGCAGTCGTTAAAAAACAAGATACGGGTGACGAGGTTTTGGCTACTTTTGAACAAGAAGCACAAAGCTATCGTCAAGTACAGCAAGATTTTACAGATTTTATGAATCGTCTTCAGGAAGACATCAGTGCAAAAGCTGAAGAGTTTGGACATGTGGAATACTATGATGGTCGTTTGCGTGATGGATACTCTAATCGTGTTGCTGCTGCAAGTGATAAGGTTGGATTGCTTGATGAGCGTCGTAAAGATTTAGCTCAGACTAATCCTCTCTTGGCAGAAGACTCGTTGTTGCCTCCAGAACCAAGTGTAGAAGAAGTTACATATGAGAACCTGGCTATCAATTTGCAGGCAATTGCCAAAAATGCTCTTGAAGAATTGAATGACCTGAAAGACGAAGATGCCTCAAAGGTGGCTTCTGCTGAACCACAGCCGAAAGATGAGGCTGCCAATGCTATGCTTCCTGACATGGTAGAAAGTCTTCCAGAAAATCTTGACCAACAGGATGAACAATCTAAAGAAGAGGAGGAATAAATATGGCAAATCATCATAATATAGATTGTTTGGTTGATACCAACCCAATGGCGGAGAAGATACAAACGGTTGGTAATAAAGTTGAGCATACAACTATGGCTGTTGTTGCTATGAAAACAGCTGTGATAGAAGCTGAGGCTGCTGGTGCTAAGCATGTTTGCCAGAATGTAAACAGAGGATTCTTTACGCTTATGCAGTCACAGTTGTCTGCCAAGCTCGCTCAGAAGAAAAGTAGAACTGAAGCTTTGTTGACTCAACTCTATATGCAGAAGTGTCGCCTGTTGGAAATCAAGAATAGCATGGAGACCGACTATAGGCGAATTTCTGCCCGCTATGGTCGCATCATCAATAGTATAAACAAGCAGTTGAAACAACGCATAATAGATTTGGATCAACCCGTTTACAAGTTTTGTGCCAATGATATTGCCTCTTGTACCAATCGCAAACTTGCAGTATCTGGTATTGCTCCCATTGTACAAAAAGAAAATCTTCAAACAGCGCAAAACATAAACTCTTCTATTTTGCGCCGTGATGGTGAATATGCCATCAATCATCTGAAAGACTTTCTCATGGAGTTTGCAAAATCAGATCATGAGGTTCGTTGTCATACTATAGAGAATTTGTCAGCTAGTGATAGCAAATTATATCTTCCTTTTGTTATGATGTCAACCACCGTGGATAGTGAAGGTACGCAGAGTCTTTTCGTAACGCCCCCAGTGGGTCTTTCTGTAACGAATGCTCAACGCTCTGTAATCGAAATCTCTTCTCATGTAAAAACAGAAGGATGGTCACCAAAAGAGCCTCTTTGTAGTGAAACAGAAAAAGAGTTCCTACGTATGTTAGTTGAAAGTGAACTTCCTGAGCGTGAGAAAAAGATGATGAAAAAGCTTTTCGAGCAGAAAATGCAATCTAAGAATTAAAATTCGGAGGGCTAAATATGACTTATACAAGACATTTTTCAAAGACGATCCATGTTCCAGTAAAGGTAGAGTACAAGGCGTCTGAATTTGTTTTAGACCGTAAAGGTGAAATTGAACGTGACTATAAAGGTAATTTTAAAATGAAGAAAGGCTATCTTTATGTCAATGTTGATGGATATGAGCTGAAATATGATCTTCCTCTTGAAAATCGTTTTCTAGGTGGTCTATTTAATGAGGAAGGCTGCTTGAAAGAAAAATTCGATGTGGACGAAGTTGTGGATGTCAATGTTTGTGTGGATACTGATGAGTATGATAAGCAATCAGCAATTACAGCAAATAATGTAGCATTACTGACGGGTAGTGTTGTCGCAACAGAGTCTGCTCAAGTTGAAAGTATTCAAGACAATGCGCAGAAAATAGCCAAAACGATAGTGAAAGGTTTCTTCAGTACGGTGAAGTCGGATATCAGCACGCAGATTACTGAGTATCATCATCGTGTGGAGGCACTCCTTGTGCATCTGAAAACACAGGCGGAAGAACTTAGTCGTAAGCAAATGCAGATGGAAAAGGATTACCATCGTACAGCTGCCAGATATTCTAAGATATTTACTGATTTGAACAATGAATTAGAGAATAGAATAAAACAACTTGATTTGCCAGTTTATACTCTACAGAAAAATATCAGTTTTGAGGCAAACAGAATGTTGAATGGTGATTTTGCAGGAATGGCCTCTGTTGCTAACAGAGAAAATATAATACTGAATTCGCAAATTGAAGCTGCCTGTCAGCGTAAGCAGACAGAAGGGACGATTGATAGTATTCATCATTTACTCATCTCGGAACAGCAAAACAATAATACGCTTAGCCATGTAATGCTATGTCCTGATTTTCCAGAAGGAATCGCATACTTGCCTGTGTGTTTTGCGGAATATGAGGAAGATAAGGGAGTGATGAAGCGTCAGGTATTGATGGATGCCCATACGTTGCCTATGCAGCAAGTGAATGAGCAAATCGTGAGCAGTTGTTTGGTGGCTGATTCTGAATATGGTTCCTTTGGGCAGAAGGAGCGGGAAAAAGTGTTGCCTTATCTGGAGGAAATGGTTCAGAATGCTTATCAAAATAAAACTTCTGAACATGATGAGCGTGTGAAAAAAATGACTATACAAATGTTTAAACGTTAAAGCGATGAAAGAACTTAAAGAAATAAGATTAAATGATACCAATTTAAGATTGAATGGTAATCTTGTTACTGGCGGAATATTGCCACAGAAAATATCCGAACTTACTCGTACGGTAACTTTAACTGGGGATACTGTAATTGATGGTCCTGTTTATACTGCAAAACTTGTGATAGAGAATGGTGATGCGGAATTTAAAGGCGCAGTTTTCTCACAAAAGGAAATCTATGTAAATACAGATACCAAAGGGAGTGTTGTATTTCGTAAAGCTGTATCTTCTTCGCAGGCTGTTACTTCTCGTGCGAAAGATTGTATATTGACGTTTTGTTCTGATATTAATGCCAAGGAGGTGACGCTCTGCAACACATTTGTTGCAGGAAGTATTTATGCCGATGAAGTATATCTGGATGGATGCGTAGTAATAGGTGGTGTGTTTGCTACTAACCATATTGAAATGAAAAATTCAATTGTAGGTACGTTTAATTCACCTGAGGTGGCTGCAACAGGTAATATAGGCCTTCTTCTGCCATCTGCATTTTCTCAGCAACCTATAGCTGTCGTTTCTCCATTTAATCTCTTCAACCTTTCTTTGGTTGACTTGGGTAGTCTCTATCGTCATCTTCCAGAAAAGGAAGGGTCAGGAATTATTGATATGGATGTAGAGGGGGATGATGTGTTAACGTCTCTGCGCGACGACCAAAGTCAGAGAAGCATACATTGCTATACAGTGGCTAACAAGGTTCTGATGGCTGATATGCTTGATTCTGACCAGTTCCAGAATCATTTCCTTCTCAAGGCTGCAGCTTTAGGCTCACAGATGCTTAAAGCCTACGGACTGGGTAAGGATGCTGATGGCAAGGATACGAGTCTTTCTATAGAGAGTATTCGCTCTTTCTTCTTTGATCTGTTAACAGGAAAAGTAAAGGCGCAGCCTATTTCTGGTTCAGTAAGTATAGGACAACTTTTAGATAAATAATTATGAGTGATATAAAGATAGATACTTGTCCAATATGTGGCGGACATAGTTTTTCTCCACTTGCTGCTGGTCAATATATGTGTACGCAGTGTGGATATGTGGTGAATGATGGCTCGGATTCATCTCAAGCACCTTCATCATCATCATCTTCTTCTTCTGATTCTTTGCAGGAGTCTCCTCTTTCAACAGAGGAAGAACCCTCTCCTGAAGTGAATATGGATCAGACAAGATGCCCAAGGTGTGGTAGTGTGGTGGACAAAGGGGTGAATTTTTGTCCAAAATGCGGATTCCGTTTCTCTCAAGAGGAAAGTTCTACAACGGAAACTGCAGAAGAAGGTCAATCGCCTGTTTATGATGAAGATGAGCAGGAACATGGATTATTTTACAAATTACTAAAATGGGTAGGCATTGTCATTGGGGTATTATTTGGTGGTTCTTGGGCCCTTTTCTTAGTTGTCGGTCTTGTGGTGGAATTTTGCTCTACAGGAAAAGATTCTGCTATGGAAGATTCTGTGTCTGTAGATAGTACGGAAACTAAAGTTGCAGCTAGTACCTGGGAAAAAATAACCTTTGATGGTGTGATGTATGATGAGGAAGGTAATCTTGGCAATATGCAGGTAACTTATGAGACGGATGGCACAAACGTTCGCAACTGTATTTATAAAAATGTTGACTTAGGTGGTAAGATAAAGATGAATCTTGAAATCACTCACGATACTTATTCTTTTTCAGGTAAAGATGGCAAAAATAAGTTTGAGTTTATACTAGGCAAAGATGAACTTATGGGACCTGGTCGTGATGGTAAGAAAGGTCTCCTTGTTATGATGCATAAAGAGGGGAAAAATCCAGAAGATCCCCCTGCTCCTGTAGAGATGTCTCTTTGGTCGTATGGTCCCGATTTTCCAGGAGATATAGATGTGAAAGGGCAGATTGGGTGCTATAAAAATGGAGCCGACAAGTATATCTTGCGTGTTGTCTCTTATGATAAAGGATCCGGAAGATGTGTCTTGGAGGCGTATTTACGTGGTAAGACAATAGGTAAGTTTATCGGAAACTATAGTACGGATAGTTTTGTTGACGACGAAGGCTATGACCATTACACCGCATCTTATAATGGTATGTTCCATTATACAGATGGCAGACAAAAGGAATTCCAATTTTTTATTGATTGAAAATCCATAAAAAAGTCCGTGAGCAAATGAATGCCCACGGACTTTATTTTCTTAGATGAATGGTATCATATAGAAAGGTATCAACAATGTGTTACCATCTTTTTGTAAATCCTTGTTGTACACCAAATAACGTTGCGCTATAACCTTCGAATATTTCTCACAGAAATTATCGAGTGAGGCGTGAGTCTTGTCGTCTGAAGACTTTACAAAAATGTCTGAAAATGAGAGAGATAAATGAAGAATATTCGATTTCCCCGAAATTTTTTAAGGCGAAATGTCCGATTCCCCCGAAATTTTATATATTATGGTCTTGTCACACCCCTCTTTGATTCTGTGGTTATCTGCTATTTCTGATGATTTCCTCAGCCTTATCCTTTTCGCTGTCGAAGCTGAATACTTTATAGATGAGGCCTGTATTCTGAAGATCCACGATATGTGGCGCCATCATTTTGAGCGCTTTCAGCTGTTCGTCGTCGAAAGGGAATATCTTCATGATGCGGACCACCTGGGCGCAGGAATAATAGCAGCCGAGGCTTGCCACTTCTATCAGGTCGAACTTGTTGTCATCGAAGCTTGCTTTCTTCACCTTATTATATAATATGTTGAAGGAGGCATCATCGAGGCTGTAGCCGTAATCCATTCTGCCATCGGGATCACATCTTCCATCGTCGAGGGGTGGAGTAGGGTGTTGTGGCTGCTGTACATTCGATGTTTGGCTGTTTGGTTCTATGATTCTTGTATCGTACTGCACAACCTTTCCGTTTCTGTCGAAGAAGACCGTGATGTACTTGGAATCTCCAAACAGATAATTATATTTGTCATATTCCCATTTGTCCCCATACATGTCGAAACTGGTGAGCTTAGGTTTTCCAAGAATGGCAATCACTTCCTGCTTGGTCATTCCCCGCTCCACGTTTCTTTTCCCCTTAGCCGAAGCCGAGAGGCATACGGCAAACATCAATATGGTTGTGGCGATGAGTGCCATTACTTCATTTCTTTTCATAAGCGATACTGTTTTTGAAAGTTATTATCTTGAGCCCCTTTAAAAAAGAGTGCTCGGTCATTATCTTGTTTACGCCTGCAAAAGTACTACTTTCTTCTGAAAAGAAACGAGAAGGATTCCCTAAAGTAGAAGGGGGAAATCCCTATTCCCGATTAGGGTGGAAGGTTACGACCTCAGGGTGAAAGGTTACGACCTCAGGGTGAAAGGTTACGACCTCAAGGTGGAAAAGATACCAGCTAAAGAGCAAAAGATACCACCTCGGCATAGTACATTTGGTCAAAAGATGGTAATTTGGGTGGATTGAAAAAGAGCCTTATTCTGATTTTTGCCTGGCAATGGCACAATATTGCCCTTAACCAGGGCAACTTTGTGCCATAGCCAGGCACGAAACGATACGTCGGGAGAAAGGTTTCTACAAGATTATCTCTAACTTCCGACGTGTACTTCCCTGCCGCATGCTGTGGCGTTTCTGCTTGTAAAAAAGCCACTTTCGTTTTTACTCTTCACTCTTCACCAAATCGTCTGAAACCCCTATAAACACTAAGGGTGTGAGAGGTGAAGAGTGAAGCGCCACTCTTCACCACTCTTCACCACTCTTCACCTGACTCCTAAGCTCTGCCATCATAGAAGCCTTGAACTAGTCATCATAGAAGGCTAGAGCTGGTCTTCATTGATGGCTGTGAAGAGATGTGAAGAGTAAGTTGTTACTCTTCACGGTTGTAATTCGCTGTATATAAAATACTTATGCTTTATCGGTGAAGAGTGAAGAGTGTTTTTGAGAGTAGCTTTCTTTAAAAACGAAGAAATCCGTGGAAAGAAAGGTTTCTTACCCACGGATTTCTTATATTTGTTATGCGATAAGCTTCCCAAAGGAAACTTGCGGATTCTTATGCCTTGAAGCTCTCCAAGTCTTCTGCCTTGAAGTTCTGGATGTATGCTGAATGGCCGAGAACTTCCTCCTCTGCCATGCGAACATATACATTTGCACTCTTGGCAAACAGCTCTGGTGCCTTGGTTGCATCGTCGAGGATGAGGAGAGACATTACGATGTCGCCAGTCATGTTGTAGAGACGGCGAGCCAGGAAGTCGTGAACTGCCTGATCGTTGGCTTCCTTCACCTTGTTGATGGCTGCCTCGTAAAGATCTACGAGCTTAGCCACACGCTCCTTCAATGCCTTCAAATCATCAGAAACCTCGCTCTCCAACATCTCCTTGATGATGCTGAGATAAGTGCCGTTGGTGATGTAGCGGATAGCTGCAACTACCTGCAACTGGGTTGTTCCCTCATAGATAGAGAAGATGCGGGCATCACGGAACAGGCGCTGGCACTTGTACTCCATGATGAAACCAGAACCACCGTGGATGCTGATGGCATCGTATGCATTCTGGTTGGCATACTCTGAGTTCATACCCTTAGCCAATGGTGTGAATGCATCAGCCAAGCGGGTGTATTTCTTCATCTCCTGACGTTCCTCTGGAGTGAGCTTAGTGTCGCGGGCGATGTCTTCCAAAGCCTTGTAGATATCTACGTAGCGAGCGCAGCAGTAGAGGAGTGAACGGCCTGCATCCAACTTAGCCTTCATTCTTGAAAGCATGTCATAAACGGCTGGGAAGTTGATGATCTTCTCACCAAACTGAGCACGCTCCTTGGCATAAGCCAAACCCTCATTGTAAGCCTCCTGCTCAACACCTACACTCTGAGCAGCAATACCCAGACGGGCACCGTTCATCAGAGCCATCACGTACTTAATCAAACCGAGACGGGTGTTACCGCAAAGCTCTGCCTTGGCATTCTTGTAAACCAACTCGCAGGTAGGAGAACCGTGAATACCCAACTTGTGCTCGATGTGACGAACGGTTACGCCGCCATCACGCTTGTCGTAGATGAACATAGAAAGACCACGACCGTCCTTGGTGCCTTCCTCTGAACGAGCCAGAACCAGGTGGATGTCTGAGTCACCATTGGTGATGAAACGCTTCACACCGTTCAGACGCCATGTGCCGTCCTCATCCTGTGTAGCCTTCAGCATCACGCGCTGCAAGTCAGAACCTGCATCAGGCTCAGTCAAGTCCATACTCATGGTCTCGCCTGCGCAGATGCGAGGGATGTACTTCTGGCGCTGCTCCTCAGAACCGAACTCATAGAGTGTATCGATACAGCTCTGGAGAGACCAGATGTTCTGGAAACCTGCATCAGCAGCAGCGATAATCTCAGAAGCCATAGAGAAGATGGCGTTAGGCAGGTTCAAGCCGCCGTAACGACGAGGCATTGACAAGCCCCAGAGGCCAGCCTTGCGGGTAGCATCGAGGTTCTCGAATGTCTTGCTGGCATAGATCATGCGGCCGTTCTCCAGGTGTGGACCTTCGAGGTCAACATCCTCAGAGTTTGGTTCGATGATGTTAGCAGCTACATCGCCGGTAATATCCAGCAATCGCTTGTAGTTCTCGATGGCATCCTCGTAGTTGACAGGAGCATCTTCAAACTGGTCTTTTTCTGCGTAATTTCTTTCCTTCAAGTCCACAACACGCTTCATGAGCGGATGATTCAAGTGGAACTCTATTTCAGGATGGTCTGTATAATAATTAGCCATTTTGCTTTTCTTATTTAAATAATGTGTAATGCAGATTACTTAGAATTCTGCTTGTAGTACTTGATGAGCTTAGGAACCACATCCTCTACATTACCGTTGATAACGTAGTCGGCAATCTTGTTGATTGGAGCATCAGGATCGTTGTTCACAGAGATGATGATACCTGAATCCTGCATACCGGCGATGTGCTGAATCTGACCAGAGATTCCGCAGGCGATATAAACTTTAGGATGAACGGTAACACCAGTCTGACCAATCTGACGGTCGTGATCTACCCAACCTGCATCTACTGCAGCACGGGAAGCACCTACCTCGCCATGGAGGAGATGAGCCAACTCGAAGAGCTGGTCGAAGCCTTCCTTGCTTCCTACGCCATAACCGCCGGCTACAACGATAGCAGAACCCTTCAGGTTGTGCTTGGCAGCCTCTACGTGGTGGTCGAGTACCTTTACTACAAAGTCTTCAGCAGGAACATACTTGCTTACCTCTGGGTAAACCACTTCCTTCTTGCACTCACCCTCGTAGATGCTCTTCTGCATCACGCCGGAACGAACGGTAGCCATCTGAGGACGGTGCTCTGGGTTTACGATAGTAGCCACGATGTTACCACCGAAGGCTGGACGAATCTGATAGAGCAGACCCTCATAGTGCTTGCCGCTCTTCTTGTCGTCGTAATCACCGATTTCAAGCTCTGTACAGTCGGCAGTAAGACCGCTGGTCAATGAAGAAGAAACACGAGGACCGAGGTCGCGACCGATAACGGTAGCACCCATCAATGCAATCTGAGGCTTCTCCTCCTTGAAGAGGTTGACGAGAATGTCGGTATGTGGAGCTGAAGTGTATGGGAACAAGCCCTCAGCATCGAAAACAAATAATTTATCTACACCATAAGGGAGAATCTGATCCTCTACCTGACCCTTGATGCCGGTACCAGCCACGATGGCATGGAGTTCCACGCCCTGCTGGTTAGCGAGCTTACGACCCTTGGTGAGCAATTCCTGAGATACTTCGGCAACGGTTGTGCCTTCTACCTCGCAATATACAAATACGTTGTTCATTGTCTTTTCTAATAAAGCATTTTTAAATGAATCGGAATCTGAATCATCCTTCGATGATTATCCGATAATACTTTCGTCCAACAATTCCTTCATCAGTCCGTCGATGTCCTCATCGCTGCTGGTCAAGGTCTTGCTCTCCTTTGCCTGGAACACGATGTTCTTCACGGCCTTCACCTTGGTAGGTGAACCGCTCAAACCGCACTGTGCAGGGTCGCCATCCACATCAGCAACGCTCCACTGGTTCAGGGTGAGGTAAGGGCGCTCCTCATAGAGGTTGGCCCAAGGCTCATCACCCTTGCGCTCCATAGGGCAGGTAGCGTATTTATATTTCATTACGAGCTTCACGTTGCATGGGCGACATGGAGCAGCACTTCCGTTTACGGTAATTACCAGTGGCAATGGAGCCTCTACGGTCTCAACACCACCATCGATGAGGCGGCGGATAGTAGCCTTGCCGTCTTCTACCTTGAGGATTTCCTCTGCGTAGGTTACCTGGTTCAATCCCAGCTTCTGAGCCACCTGAGGACCTACCTGCGCAGTATCACCATCGATAGCCTGGCGACCGCCGATTACGATATCCACGTCACCGATCTTCTGGATTCCGGTAGCAAGGGCATAGGAAGTAGCCAGTGTATCTGCACCGGCAAAGAGGCGGTCGGTGAGCAACCAACCGGTGTCTGCACCACGATAAAGACCCTGACGGATGATTTCTCCTGCACGAGGAGGACCCATTGTCAAGATTCCAACTGTAGAACCTGGATTCTGCTCCTTCAGACGGAGAGCCTGCTCCAGCGCGTTCAAATCTTCTGGATTGAAGATAGCAGGAAGGGCTGCACGGTTCACGGTGCCCTCGGCTGTCATCGCATCCTTACCCACATTTCTTGTGTCAGGTACTTGCTTGGCAAGTACAACGATTTTCAAACTCATATTTAAAAATGGTTATTGTTATAATTCTCTTAAGTTGTTAGTGTTCGGAGCTCAAATCCTTGATTTGGGAGCAAACACGTCGGCAAAAGTACCATTTTTTTGTCTTTTACCCAAATATTTCGAAGAAAAAATGCACAAATTACTATATATTGTGCGCAAAACGTAATATTTGTGCAGTTTTTTCTTGCTGGTTTTGAATATTTATTGTAGTTTTGCAAACAAAATATGGCAAATCTATCTTTTATCTGATAATTTGTCCTAGACAAGAAAAGTAGCTTAAAATTATGAAGAAAGTTTTTGTAAGTGGTTGTTATGACCTGTTGCATAGCGGCCACGTTGAGTTTTTCCGCCAGGCGTCTCAGTACGGCGACCTCTACGTAGGTATCGGATCCGACCAGACGATTCTCGGCTACAAGCATCATAAGACGTTCTATCCCGAGCAGGAGCGTCTCTTTATGGTGAAGTCTATTAAATATGTAAAGGATGCCTATATCAATGCTGGCGATGGCATTATGGATTTTGTTCCTACCATCGACATCGTGAAGCCCGACATCTTTGTGGTGAATGCGGATGGCAGCAGCGAAGCCAAGCGCCAGTTCTGCCAGGAGCGGGGCATCGAGTATGTGGTGCTGCAGCGCACTCCGGCTGATGGCCTCACCGCCCGTTCGAGCACGGATATCAAGGATTCTACCTGTCAGCTTCCTACCCGTCTCGACCTGGCTGGTACCTGGATAGACCAGCCATACGTAAGCTGTCATGCGCCGGGCTGGGCTATCACCATGTCGCTCCTCCCTACCTTCGAGGTGCGTGAGCGCTGCGGTCTTTCCACTTCTACCCGCAACATGATCAAGAAGATATGGCCGGTGAAGTTGCCTGACATGAATCCTGAGATTCTTGCCAAGCTGGTGTTCTGTTTCGAGAACGATCCTGAGCGCAGCGACGGTATCGTGAGTGGTGCGCAGGATGCCATCGGTATCTGCATGCCGGGACTGGTAAGACATTATTATGATAATCGTTTCTGGCCGGATAAGTTTGAGACCTGTCTGGATGAGAAGGTTCTCTCGTGGGTGGAGAGCCATGTCTGCATGATTCCGATGGATCCACGCCGTCCGGGCTGCTCTGTGGTAGAGGGCAAGGACATTACCGAGCCAAAGGTGAAGAACCTTGCCAAGGCAGCCGATGACTGCTGGAATGCTATCCTCGCAATGGATTTTGCAGCCTTTGCATCTGCCTTCCAGGCATCCTTCGATGCTCAGGTAGCCATGTTCCCAGCCATGATTCAGGGCTGCGTACAGGGCTTCATTGATGAGTATTCCGTCCTTCCTGAGGTTCATGCCTGGAAGATGCCGGGAGCTGGTGGCGGTGGCTATCTCGTGCTGGTGGTTGATGATGTGAAGTCGTTTGCACAGCAGCATCCGGAGGCTATCGAACTGACAATCAGAAGAAAGTAAACAGCCATATAAACAAGAAATGCCACAGCATATTCGCTGCGGCATTTTTTGTTTTATTAGAAAATCTTTATTCGATTATTCGAAGCTCTTCAGTCTTGCGATATACTTACCGAGAATATCAAACTCGATATTCACCACGGTTCCTACTTCGATGTTGCAGAAGTTGGTGTTCTCTCGGGTGTAAGGTATGATGGCTACGGTGAAGGTGTTGTCGGTTGGCTCGCAGACGGTGAGTGAAACGCCGTTCACGGTTACGCTGCCCTTATCTACGGTGAAGTAACCCTTGCGCGCCATCTCCTTGTTCAGTTCATATTCGAAGGTGAAGTAGGTAGAACCGTCTGCATCCTTCATGTTGATGCACTTGGCGGTTTCATCCACGTGTCCCTGCACGATATGGCCGTCCAGTCGGCCGTTCATGATCATCGAGCGCTCCACGTTCACCTTGTCGCCCACCTTGAGCAGTCCCAGGTTGCTGCGGTCCAGGGTTTCCTTCATGGCAGTAACGGTATAGGTACCGTCCTTGATTTCCACCACGGTGAGGCAGACGCCGTTGTGCGCCACGCTCTGGTCGATGCCGAGTTCATCTACGAACGAACATTTCAGGGTAAAGTCGATGTTCTCCTTATCCTGCTTAATCGCCACTACGGTGGCCATTTCTTCTACGATTCCACTAAACATATATTCTATTTTTATTTTGTTTCATGATTATTTCAGTTTGCAAAGATATTGCATTAGCTTGAAGCAACCAAATTATTTAAGTTCTTTTGATAAAATAATCGAGATATATTTGTTTAATTGCCATATTTTTTATATTTTTGCACATTATAATATATGCACATGATAAATGTGATATACATGTCTTTCCAAAACTCCACCGAATATGAAGAAGAATGAAATCCCAGTGGCGCAAAACAATGACTTCGATGGTCTTGTAGCCCATATTCAGCAAACGCAAGATGTATTGCAGAACAATGCTCGCTTAGTGATTAATCGCCACGTCACAGCCAAGGCTTGGTTGACGGGCTATTATATTGTGGAGTATGAGCAGAAGGGAGCTGATAGAGCTAAGTATGGTGAGCAACTTTTGAAGAAGTTGGCAGAGAAGTTGAAAGACAAGAAGACTTTCAGCTATAGAACATTGCGACTTTATCGACAATTCTATCTTGTATATAACAGATTGGGGTTACCGATAAAAAAGTATTTATGTGGCAATCTTTCAATTGTTCACTCATCTTGCAGCCATTCTCCCTATTAGCGACCCTTTAGAGCGTGCTTTCTACGAGACGATGGCAATTCGTGGTACTTGGAGTGTCAGAGAATTGCAACGCCAGATTGATTCCAACTATTATTTCCGCAGTGGATGGAGTCAAAAGCCTGAGGCGTTGGCGGAGTTGGTGGAAGGCAAGGCTGAGACAGATACGCTCGCCCTTGACATCAAGTCGCCATTTACCTTTGAGCTTTTGGGTTTGCAAGCCAAGGATGTAGTGGAAGAGTCTGACTTGGAGACAGCCCTCATCACCCATCTTCAAGACTTTATCTTGGAGCTTGGTATGGGCTTCTGTTTTGAGGAGCGTCAGAAGAAAATGTTGATTGACGACCGCTCTTGCGTAAGGAAAATGAGGGATTATATAATAAGGTATAGGAGCAGCAAAATTAGATAACACAGTTTAGGTAACAATAAAAACATTTGAAGACAATGGAAATCAAGGAAGGATATATGCCCTTCATGGGCTATCAAACATATTATCGTATCGTAGGTAAAACAGAGGAGGGCAAGAGCCCTATCATCCTCTTGCATGGTGGACCAGGCAGTACCCACAACTATTTCGAGCTATTGGATAGGGTAGCGGAATCAGGTAGAGCTGTCATCATGTACGACCAGTTGGGCTGTGGCAACTCATTTGTGGAGGGACATCCCGAACTCTGGACTCCTGAGACTTGGCTCAACGAACTCTGTGTGCTCATCGACTATCTCCACATCGACCATTTTCATCTCTTGGGACAGTCGTGGGGTGGCATGCTCGCCATCATCTATCTGATAGAGAAGCAAGCAAAGGGCGTGAAGTCAGCCATCCTCAGCAGCACTCTTTCGAGCAGCAAGCTTTGGGCAAGTGAGCAACATCGCATGATTAAGTTTATGTCGGAGGAAGACCAGCGTGCCATCGCTGAGGCTGAGGCGAAGGATGACTTTTCGAGCGAGGCGTATGCCAAGGCGAATGAACACTTCATGCTCCTGCATTGTGCCGGTGAGGTGACGGAGGATAGTCCAGAGTGTCTTCGCCGGAAGAAGCGTGCTGGTGCTGAGGCTTATCTCCATGGTTGGGGACCAAATGAATACACTCCTACTGGTACGCTCCGTGATTATGATTACACCGGCCGCTTGGGCGAGATACAAGTACCATGCCTTGTGATGAGTGGAACCAATGACCTCTGTACTCCATTGGTAGCAAAGACACTTTATGATGGTATCCAAGATTCCAAGTGGCATCTCTTCGTAGGAGCCCGACACATGCCATTTGCCGAGCAAAATGATGAGTATTGCAAGGTATTGGAAGAATGGTTAGGGGAGAAAGATTAGGCTTCTTCAAACTTTTGAAAAATGGAATTTCATCCAATCGATTGGACAAATTAAAATAAAACCGTCCAATCGATTGGATGAAATGTATAGAATCAATAATCAATATTAGTAACTTAAAGAGAGCTTTTCTCTTTTTCTGGTGCACAGGGTAGTAAGTTATTTCCAAACTTGCAAGAAGGCACGATTAGGTTACTCAGTTTCCCTGAGGTTACTATTACTGATAATGAATGGTTTGTGAAATGTAGATTTAACGATAATTAATGTGAACAAGCTATGTTAATAGAGAAACTATTGCTTTTTGAGAGTTAAGTTGGGCTCTATTCCATTGATGCCAAGTCCTAGAATGTTGGTTACTTCCCTGCATCCACAATCACAATTCTTAGCCGATGAACATCCATTGCAGGCTGTAGGCTGATAAGAGCGGAATGCAAATTTGTTCCAATAATCAGTATCCTTAATCCAAGGTTCTTCGAAAACATTTCCTACGATGTGAGGAGAATGATTGCAGGTTCTTATTTGTCCTGCTGGATCAATAACGAAGAATCCTTTTGCCGCAGCGCATAGATACCCTACATGTATTCTTTTGTATGAATTAGCAGAAGCTATGATGCACTTTGGTATTTCTGTACCCACATTTCCATAGCGATTAGCTAGTGTTAGTACTTCTTCTGCAGTATCAAGCATTCCGTTGATTTGCTCTGTGGAAAGGCAAAGTTCATTCATATATTTCAAACCACGTCCACCAGGCAGAAAACGGTTGAGAAGTATTTCTGTAGCTCCATTGATGAGGGCAAGCGATATGGTCTCAAATAGCTCATAATAGTTCTTTTTTGTAACGGTAATGTTTGCTGTGCATTCTAAGCCGATTTCTTTGGCTTTCGAAAAGTATTCTAACACATAATCTGCATTAGCAACTCCTGTATGCTCTTCAAATGATTGGTAGCCAGGAAGGCTCATGCTAAGATGAACATTCATTTCCTTGAAGAATTTGAGTTGTTCTTCATTCATGAGTTTTCCATTGGAGATGAGTATGATTGGATAATTCATCTTCCTTTGGTTGCCAATCATTCGGATGTGTCCGATGATTTCATGAAGATCATCTCTTAGCAATGCTTCTCCGCCAGACAAAGAGAAAGTCTTTACCCCATAGTCATATAGTTTTTCTATTATCCATTTCCATTGAGTGGTGGATAGTTCCTTTCCTAATGGATATGAAGAGTTAGGCGCATACCAAGGGCATGAGCAAAACAAGCAATGGTGATTGCATTTATATGTCAATTCCAAAGCAACAGACTTTGGAAGAATGGGTATGCTATTCTTCATTGCTATCATTTTCTTTTATTCCTATTCCTGTCATTCTCTTGATAGTATCTTGCTCATCCATGATGCTATGGTAGCGGTCATAACTATCTTCAAAATAAGACTCTCCTTTTAAGAATGCCAATACGGCTTGATAGTCATAAAGTGATTCCATATCAGTTATAGCTTGATGATAGTCCTTGTCGCTTTTTGTCTTGAAGCAGAAAAGATGGTATGCATTTTCCTCACAGATATCATCTTCGGAAGTAAATGGTAAATCGAAAAACTCTGCTTCTTCCTTCGCTTCTAGGGCGCATGAACCACATATTACTTCAAGAGACGCATCATATCCCAAATCTTTTATCTCTTTGATGATGGAGTTGAACATTTCTTCATCACTGTGGAAAGCTTGATAGGTCAATGGACGATGGCAATGTTGGCATATTGTGGAAAAACTATCTATCATCGAAGGTTCATAGCACATGGCTCCCATGTGATTTGCCAGATACGTTGGCAGCTTTTGAGCAGCTAGTTCCTTTAGCTGCTCAATAAGCTCTTCTCTGTTAAGTGAATGTTTCATATTCCTGTTACTTTTTTCTCTTGATAGGAGAGAGGTTAAACAATAATTTATCTATGTCTTCTGCTGGCATGTCTTTGAAGGACTCTAGAAGTTCCTCTTGTCTGGGCTGTCCCATGGTTAGACGGTAGAGGCGTAATACAGACTTCATGTGTCTGTATCTATCATAGTCCATGCTCAGAGGATAGAGTGGTACAATAGATTCGATATACTCTCTGTCTGTTTCAGCTATGCTTTTTAGCATATCTTGTGGAATCGACCAATAGGGAACTAGCTCGCAGAAGCCCTTATCTTTTGCTTCGGTTCTTGCCAAATCAAACATCTCATTCCAGGTATATGTATCAGGGTGGAACTTGGCTACGTTTCGTCTTACAAACAAACTCTTGTATCGATCTATTCTTCCTTCTCTCTGCTCCATGTCTTGTGGATTGGATGAGATGTTCCAGTGCATGATTTTACGGCAATACCAATGGAAGTCAAGACCTTCTTGTCCTACGCTTGTTGAGGCTAAGACGAATGGACGAAAAGGAGAGTTGAATGCCAAACGAACATCATTTGCCCTGTTGGTGGCTTGATCTGTCATTCTAATGTTGCCATAAGGCATAGCGTAATGAGTGCGGATTCTCCATTTCTTTTTCTTCTCTTTGCCAAATGACTCGGTAGTATCAATCTCTTGATAGTTTCGATCGATGAACGATTCTATCATTCTTTTCTGAATCATTTCTACATTTCGCTCACCATTACTTCTTTCATCTATCATGTAGGCGAACTCATCCAATACGGCTTGCAGATTGCCCATCACGCAATAATCGATGACTTGCTTGAAGTAGGTTTGAACGCTCTTCTTGTTGTAGAGTATGTCTATGACGGCTGCATTGTATCTACGGTTGAAGATATTATTGCAGAATTTTGTTGCTGCTTCTTGGGCTAAGTCTTTGTTGCCCAATAGACGATAAAAGCAAATACCAGGTGAACCTATAGCCATATTGACCAAAGTGTCTAAGCCGTCTTCGGATATTAGGATTTTCTCTCCTGCATTCGAATCTAAAAGTCTTATGGCTTCCAAAAGAAACTTTACTGTTGTTGGCTGCTCAACTAAGGTGAGTCGGCCTGTGTTCTTTATATTCTCCTTTATGTTGGCTCTTATTTCTTTGATGTCTTGTCCAAGGTTGGTTTTTGGATTATAGGCATCTGTCAAGAAATCAGAGCTGCAAGTTACCAGTTCCAAGCTTTCTCTACGTAATCTTCCTGTTCCGGCTTTTTCTCCCTGTTGTTTATCAAGTGCATCCTTTTCGGAATTTTCTTTCGTGTTAGTATATGTGGCAGATGGAAATGCACGGCTGATACTCTTTTGCTCGACGGCATAGGAAATCATACAAGCTATCATACGTGGTACCATTTCCCATGCAGAAAAGACCAACACCTTGGAAAAGTCATGGTTCTTGGCAAACATGTTGTTGGCTGGTATCTTGTAATAAGGGTGAGACGCTGGAATCCAAAATAGTTGCTCTCCATGCTTTTCACCTTTTTCATCAAATAGAATGTTGCTTAGTTTGGATAATTTTGCATTGCATAATGGAATGTCGTTATATTTATATATATATCATTTGTCTTCAACAGAAGTCTTTGTTTCTGCATATTGCTATTCCATGGATTCTCAACGTATGCTTTTACAAGTTTCTCCTTTAGCTTATATTTATCCATGAAGGACAACAAATAAGGAGAAGATTTGGCGTATTCCATAGGCAAAGTTTTTACGCTGAATCTTCCTTCGCTCATTTTGTTGCATTCATCAATAACCTCTTGCATTTGGCAATAAGACACAATATCCCCTGTACTGATTTTCAAGTGGGTGTCATCTTGGGCAGAATTGCGGTAACGCTCTGTTCTGCTCATGGCTTGATACATTGCTTCCTCTGCTATGTTCTTTCTAGCAATGAGTATGTCTAAGTTATCCGATGAGATGTGGCACAATTCTTTTGAATAGTCATGCCAAACCTGTTGGAATGTAATGTCCTCTCTGTTGTCAAAGAGAAAATCTGTCAACTTGTTGAAGTCTTGATATTGAGTGTCTATCTTGTTTTCATTCAATTCCTCCAAAGTCGTGAATGGTTTGTAAGGTGTGGCAGACACTAACAATATGAAAGGACCATCCTCTTTTCCAAAAAATGTACGTGTTAGCATAGCCTCTTCGCTATTCCCTTCCAAGTCAAGAAGTGAACTGAAGCGTTGGAACTCATCCATGATAACCAAATCGGGATTAAGTTCTTTCATGCTAATTTTGCAGAAGATGATTCTGAACTGAGTGATGGCTCTGTTCTTGGTGTTATAGTCAGCTTTTTCCTCTATGGCTTTGAGAAGTAAATTCTTAGCCTCTTGATAGTTGTCATCCTTTACCACTTCTTTGCAGATGTTTTCTCTGTATCCAGTGCATACTTTTTCTATTTCAGAGACTTCGTTTTCGTATTTTTTGATGGTATTTTCCCAATTGTCGTTATTTGCTTCATAAATGTTTAGACGATTCTTCAATGCCTTCGTATGTTCTTTGAAGTCTTTCACATGGCTAAGTATAGCGAACATCAGCGCACGTTCGTTCATGTTGCCCGCTGATGTTTGGAGATTGAAAGATGTACCAGGTGTGAGAGGAATCAATATGCTAGGTTTGTCCTTCTTAGCCTCGATTAGCTCTTTCACCTTTTTAGCCACGATGAAGTGCTGCATGGACAATCTGCTTTCTTCTATGTTCATGACATCCTCTATTCCCAAGTTTTCTGTGTTTTGCTTTACGATATTGGCGTTGGAGCAGATATACACTACTCGATAGGTGTTGTCGTTCCATATACCATATTCATCGCTTAATTCTCCAACTGCTTGAATGACACCTTTGGACACGATAGTCTTACCCAGTCCCACTTCGTCTGAAAGCAGAACTCGGCGTTGCTTCTTGCTTTTGAATATATCAACGATGTGTTTTACCGTTGCCTTTTGAAAATCCTTTAATTCCTTTTCCATCATTATTTCTGTTTTATGGCTTCCTTAAAAGTTTTGTAGATCTCAAGAAATTCTTGGGTGTATTCTTCTTTGCCGATTTTTCTGATGACATCCTCTATCTCTATGAACTTTTTGGGATTGCTGCTAGCAGCTTTCAGCAGTTGCTCATAAATGTTGAGTGAGAGAGGCACGGAATCTTTATCATTGCCGTGCTGAGCAATCAGCTTCATGCTTTGTTCTGCATCAAACAGATATTCGTCTATGTCATCGGTCAGTATAAATGACAAGTAACGGAGAAACTTCTCCTTGCTATCCACAAACGTTTTATATATAGCAATGTCTCTATCTTCGTATGGTATGCCTTCGGTCGGAATCTTGATGACTTTGTCCATATTCTGTCCATTGGCATCTTGTACCGATATAATGTAGAAGTCTGACAGTTGAGCCAATGTCAGGTTTGAAAGTATTGCCTCGTTTTCTAGTTCTACTTTGTAACCTGCTGTTTGCATGGGTGCAATCTGTATTCTGTACCTGTTGTCGTGATGTCCTGCCTTGATAATGACATTATAGTTGCCATCTTTACAGGAATAGCACTTTGCCAAGAAGTTATTCGTGATATAATTTCGTACAAAGGCTTCTAGCTCTGATGTCTCATGCGTTTCTTCTGATTCTGGAGGGAAGTTGACGGTCTCGAAGATTTTACTTTCTTCTCTTGCATCCATTTGTAGAAATTCCTCTTTGAAAGAGTCAAATACTAAATGCTTGCCATACTTGTATTGCAGTCGGATGATGAATTCTGAATTTTTATGGAAGGCTGCATATGTGGCATTAGCAGATCCGACGAACAGAAAATTTCCGTATTCCCCTTTAGGGTTACATACTAGAAATGTCTTTGCATGAAGGTCAGTTGGCATAATGTCGTTATGCGTCATTCCATCTTTCATTACGTAGATTTCATGATTTTCTTTATTGAACAGGTCGTATATGTCTTTAGATACATATCCTGATGTGGTAACGAGAATGTGCCTGTTTTTTGCATTCTTGTCTAACTCTCGTAGAGTTTTTATGTCAATAAATGGAGAGATGGTCATTTGGTCTGTTCCTTGCCATGCTTCTGGATAACTGATGTTCTTGTTCAGGTTTTGCCCAAAGAGTATCGGGATGAATTCATACCCATCCTTTTCGAATAAATCTGTATCTATCTCAAAATGTTTGACTTTTCTTATGGATTCAATGACCATTTTCATCTTTTTCTTCTTGTCTTTGATGATGTGCTGGTTGTTGGTAGTGCCATTTCCCATCAAGGGAATTAATGAAGTCAGAAAGTCAATGAGAGGCTTATGCTTCTTGTTGTTGATGGTTTGTTTCCCGATTTTACCAGTGAGGCTAACAACCATATCAAGGTTATTGTCTAGAGTAAGGTTTCTGCTCATGACGATGACTTTGATTTGCTGGTCGTTTTTTTCTTCTCTGTTGGTCTCTTTGATAATCCATACTTTCGGATGGAAGTTGGATAGAAATTGAGACTTTTGAGGGCTTTGTACTTCATAGATACAGTTATCCATGAGGGATAGATAGGGTTGGCAGTTTGATGGTATGTGCGTTCCACCTTTGTTGCAGAACAACACAAATTTGTTTGCACTTCTTCTAATTCCTTCTAATAGGCAAATGGGGGATTGAACGGCAGCTTCGTTGTTGCTGCTTAGCAAACCTAATGCCATAGGGATGATAAGCAATGCTTGTGGATTAACGCTATAGGTTGTACCAATAGCGAAGTCCACGTCATAGCCTGGTGAGACCAGCATCTCGCCATAAGTATAATTGCAGAGTTGTTCTTTAGCCATTTGACAGTCCTTTCTTTATTTCTGTGATGATGTTATATACGGTTCCCCAACGATAATCGAAGAAATAGGCTTCTATTCTGTCGATTCCCTTATATTTGTTAGGATTCGCCAACTTACTTCTTGATGAACCTTTTGTTTGTTTTTCCCGATTAACAATGATTTCTTGCAATCGGATGAAGTTTTCATCTGTAGGGTTGTTAATTAATGAGCATGCTTCTTTGCAAAATTTGATGGATCCATTGTCTTGTAGGGTATAGCCAACGAAATCTAATGCTTGGAAGAGGTTTTCTTCGCTAAAGTCTGATTTCCATTCTTCTTTCAACTGTTCGTAACGTTCAAATTCCTTTTCTGCTTCTTCTGTTCTATCTGTTCTTGTGTAAAACACATAGTTATAGACTAACCGAAGAAGATACTGAAACTTAGAAAATCTTGCGGATAGCGTATAAATCATGAAATGCTCATCGGTTATGTATTTCTTCCATTGGTCTCCAAGGTCGAAATATGACTTCTGGGCAAGTCCAATAGGGTAGTTGTCACGAAGAATAGTAGCCAAAAATGAATCTTTGGCTATTGATGAGGCTATTATCTTGTCTTTGATAAACTTAGCTTCGTCAGATGTCAAGTCTATATTGATGGGAGTGTAGCCATCAAATGTATATGACAATCCACCGCCATCAAATAGTTGGTAATTGCCTGATAACTGATTAGCATCTCCCATTTCTTTTTCTTCATCTTGGGAAATGTATTTCTTGGGTTGTTTGTGGATGGTCTTGCTTTTTTCATAAATAAGACTGTAGATGTTGCTGTTTGTCAATATCATACCATAAGAAACAAGTGCGCCATAATAGATGTAAACTGGGTCGTATTTTACGTATTTGCTATTCTCGGCTTCTGCCGCATCGATTACACTACTTCCTGTTATTCCCCAGTTGTTGGCTGGTTCTGTACCTCGCAATAGTTGACGAGTCAATTTAATCTCCAGATTCAATACCTTGGCTCTTACTTCGTTTGCACTTTTGTATGTTCCTTTCTCTGCTTCCAAAAAAAGAGAAGGGAGTATGGCATAGTATTTTGCTCTATTATGTAAAGTAGAGATTCCAGGAAACAACTTGTTGGAAAAGGCATCGCGAATGCGCCCCAGTCCAAGTTCGTCAATTGCTTGATGCTCTTGGATGGCTTGCATTACTTGGTGCATTTTAAGTTGTTCCTCTGTGCTGAAGTTTATGAATCCTAATTTCATTCTTATTTCTTTTTTGTTGTGACATGGTTACAGACATAGTTACTTTTTTCTTCATTAAGTAACTTTGTCAGTCTTGTTGTTCCTATTTAAGTGAGACTAAAAGTCCTTTTCCTTTCACCTATCTTGCAATCATTTGTGAATCATTTGTTTATGGTGAAAGGAGAATGGAGAAAGCTGCCTTTGTTACTTTAGAAAATAGATAGGCGCATGGGGAGTTCCTTCCTTCACCATGATACCCTTTTCGCAGAAATGGTTGAGCCACTTCTGAGCCATGTATGGAGTCAAGCCGAAGTGGATGCGCAGGATGCGAGTGGTGATGTAACGATTCTTTTGAAGATACTCCTTGATATTCTCTAACATCTTTTCCTCGGAGTATTTTGTAGATTGGTTGGAATAACGGGAGCGGACGAAATGGACGTTGCGCTGTACTTCCTCCATTAGCTTACCTTCTGGTCGGAAGTTGATGCCGGTGATGCGTACTTCCTTGCCCGTAATCTTCTTGTCTGGATTCTCCTCTGGCATCTCTAGGCTAGCCGACATGGAGAAGTAGCCTATCTCTGGGATATAAAAGCGGCGTCCCATGGAGAATTCTTCCACCAAAAGGTCATGAAGCTCTGCCAACACCGCAGCCACATCTCCCTTGGTGAGTGAGCAGCGGCTCTGGATTTTCTCTTGCAGTTGCTTCTCGGTCATAGGTTCATGCTGCACGATACGAATGTATTGGCGCTTTTCTCCTGTGCCCTGGGCATTGTTGAGCATGTAAATGTCGTATTTCAGTTCCATATTTCTTGTTGTTTGATGGTTCGTTGTTTTCTATATTCTTTGTCTTCTATGAAAGATGATGCAAATATATATAATAATGTGATAACTTGTATCTTTTGGTGTAAACTATTAGATTTATTTAAACATTGGTATATGTCATGTGAGTATACGGCATTTGTCATCCGACCGTATGATAAGTGTCGTATAATCGTATGACAAATGTCACGCAATCGTTATAATTGCTTCCTTGCATCATATAAGTCACAACATTGTTACCATCCATCTCACCCTTGGCAATTCGCAGGGGAGGTATGTGATGAGGCTGAGACTATCTATTACACCTTCGGACCTGAGAAGGCGCAGGAAATGGGGTTCAGTGGATGCAAGGTAGAAGGTGAATAAAAGGCGTTTTTCAAGAAACGCTCATTCAGAATGAGTGGTTTTGCTCAGAATTACTCATTCTGAATGAATAAAAATGATAGAAATTACTCATCGAGTGGTTATCGTAGGATAGTAAATGCTGTAGATGTTCTCTGGCTTCTCATTCATGTCGGCATTGAAATTTACCTCTATTGGGGATGCGCTAATTTGAAGCAAAAATGCCATCTCCATCAAAACTGATAGAGGTGGCATTGGGTTCTATGCAGTATGTCCTTTCTTACATCACATATGTATTAAATGAATGTGACTGAAAGTTGAGATTTTTATAATTTATTGTTCATATGCTTTTTGATAAAGCGACCCACATGATTCTCTTGTAGAGTTGTTGGGAGGGCTTTGAATATTTTCTTTTGATTCGAAGAACCTTTTATCAAATGCTGATAGAACAGATAGCAGATGATGCCAGGAGAATGGATATTGCTGAGTGCGTAAGCCGTATACTTGCGCTCGTCCCATCCATCATGGTTCTTGCTTTCCTCTTCCACCCACTGCTTATAGAAACTTGATCCTGTGAGGCTGTAGTAACCATTGTGTACGCTTAGCTCTGCTATCTCTCCTGGTACAAAAGGAATGTCTATCCATTCCGAGCAGATGGTTCCATCTTTCATCAGTGCTCTCACTCTTCCCATGGTAATGTCCTTCAAGTCGTGCTTGTATGAGAAGTTAGTGCCGTTGGTAGCCACAAGGATGGGTTCTACATACATATCTGTTTCGTCTTTGTAACAGATAAAATAGCCACGGTCCCAAAGTTCTGGGTCACGCTTGCCAATAATCTCAAAGTTGCCTTTCAGGTTGGTCTGAGCATCTTTAAGCATCTTGGTCAACTGCTCATTAGGTACTTCTTTTTCTTCTTTAGTCTCTTCTTTAGGAGCTGCCTTTTCGTTTATGGTGTCTTTTGGGATTGTTAAATCGACTGTATATTGTGTGGCTTTATACGTTTGCTGGTTTATTTCATTTGCTACGTGGTGCTTGTTTAAAGGAGCTTTTCCTTCTACGATGCTGATGTTTCCTTCATAGCCTTTTTCGTTAACCCAACCATTCTCTACGATATGGCCCCATTCTATGGCACAGACTCTGCGCATGCCAGAGTGACCCATCTGTTGGCGATTGATAAGGACGCTATATGCCGAGAAATTTCCAACCATAATAAGGTCGTTGCCTACAGATATGTCAAAGTTCATCCATGTTTTAAGTGGGTTGTTGTTTCCATCTACCATATAGTAAAAGTCAGTTACAGGCTGATTGCAATCTTTTTGAAAAGCCTTGTTGATTCTGTCCAGTTCCTTGAGAAACTTGTCTTTCTTGAGAGTTTTAAAGCGATATTTTTTCCAACTCCATTGTGCTGTGTCACCAACCTCATTTTTTGCTCCTGATTGATTCATGGTGAACGCCTTGTTGCTTACCAATTTCTCCAAAGCCTCTTTGAAATAAGACTTTTGTGCCTGTGCTCCCATTGATGAGAACATCATGAGTAATAAATATATGACATACTTTTTCATGTTCTTTGTTCTTTAATGTTTATACCTTATTATATATACTTTCTTTAGAGTTTTACGGTGATTCGCCGTATTTGTTGGCGGTCATCCTCACTTTGCACGGCATTGCTTGTAGTGGCTTGAGCTTCTGCTGTCTGCATTTTGAAAAGATGCTCTTCGGGCAAGGTTGACATAGGGAAGAGTACCGGACCTTTTTCTTCGGTGTCTGGCATGTCATCTCCAAACTCAGCTTTAGTTTTAGCCTTCCTTTTGGGAGCATTGAGCTTGGCGAAAGTCTTTTTCTTCTCGTATGTTCTGCTCTCTTCTGTGATGGCTTTTTCTGCTGTATTTTCCTTTTCTGCCGTCAAATTCTTTTCTTGCATCATAGCTTTTTGCATCGGCTGTGTAGCCTTTCTCACAGCCATTGTCGCATTGCCCGACGCAGAAGTGGTACCCTTGGGTGGTTGCAGGATGATAGCGATGATGCCAGCCACGCATGCTGCGCAAATCCATGGAAAGATACGCAAGGTGCGATGGCTGACCAAGCTCTTCCTAGCCTTCTCTATTACTTGTTGCTTGGTTTGGGAGGAGGCATGGAAATCACATTGAGGTTGGAGCAGTTGCTCTATATCCTCAAATCCTTTGTCATTATGGATGTTCTTTTGATCTTTCATATACTTTTCTCCTTTCTGAGTCGTTGTTGGATATGTTGGATGGCATAGCGATAGCGAGATTTCACGGTAGCTTCTGGTATCTCCTCCAGTTCGGCTATCTCTCGGAACGTCAAGTTGTCGTAACATTTCATTCTTACGATTTCCGCTTGCTCCTGTGGAATATCTTCCAGCAGTTTTGATATTCTGAGAAATTCCTCGTGTATTTGTTTGTCACCATTGCTGTTAGGTATGCTTACCGCTTCATTGATAGCTATGATTTGCGGACGATTTTTGCGCAAGTAGTCTCGGCATGCGTTGCTAACAGAGCGAATGATGTAGCGGTCCAACTCTTCCACTTGTTGCCCTTCTTTCTGTTTCTTGAAAGCTGCAAGCAGCACCTCTTGCACAATATCTTCTGCATCCTCACGTTGCCCGATTCGAATATAGGCAAAACGAAATAGCCAGTCTTGCCGATTGTCGACAAGACTCTCCAGTTGTTTTATGAGTTTTGGGTTGTCTATATTCATTCGTTTCTTGTTTTTATGTTTCTAACTTTACTCATATAAACGTATATTTCTCAAAAAAGATTTAAAAAATACTCTTTTTTTTTCATTTATTTGTTACTATTGTGATTGTTTATGTAAAAATGAATGCTACGAAGTATAGAACATAAGAAGATAGTGATAGTTTGCGTAAAAAGAATAGGCACGCATCCTTTCGTGGGTGCGTGCCTATACCTTTTATTATATGATATCTTTAAATCACCTTGACACTCTTTTTTCCTCCTCTTCCATCAATCACGATTTTCTCGCAGACGATGGCTGGGTCGTTAGGAGTGAGGGTGAGGGTGTGGATGCCATCGGTAGTAGACGGCAGTTCCAACTCTATCACCTTGTCCACGATGCGAGTGGCTATCGTTGGATAATAGATATTGTAGATGTTCTCCGGCTTCTCGTTCAAATCTTTGTTGAAGTTAACCTCTACAGGAGAAGCGCCATCTAAACTTACACCATAGGTTAAGCCGCCCTTGTTGAGATAATCCAAGGTTGATTTGGTAATCACATGAATGCGAACCTTCTGCTTGCCATTAAATGCCTTGCCATCCGAAGTTTTGCTAACTTGCATCTTAAACTTGTAAGTGATGCTGGCTCCCTTTACACTCTTGGTATATGGCATCAGAGTCATTGCCGATACGCTTTTGCCCATGAATGGAATCTCTGTCCATTTTGCCTCGGCAGCATCCGTCTTGCTGCTATAGTAAGGAGCTTCGATTTCTACCACGCCGTTGTTTTCGCTGATAATCACTCCATCCTTGGAGGTTACCCGGAAGAGCTCCGGACAGGTATCCTTCTCGAAATCATCATTCCAACTCTTATAGCTGATATGCTTCTGGGTCATCATTCCGTTCCACTTGCCGCCCGACATCTTGTGGTTGTAGAAGTCGCAGATCAGTGAGTCGCGCTTGAAGAGGCGCTCGCACTCATCCGCCCATACGTTCGCCTTCGGATTGCCCTGCTTGTAGAGGGCATTGTTCTGAGCCTGGGCAAAATACATCTGATGCAGATTGCTCATCATCTCGATAGGGAAGAGGATGATCTGGCGGTAGGCATCGTGATAGGTTGCCGGCAGACTGTTGTACTGGCGCAGCGCATCGGCTTCGAGCTGGAGATACTGATTCACCACCTCCTGCCATTCACCGTTTTCCAGACTGTAGGTGTTCTTGTCGAGCATCTCAGGAGTGCAGCGGCCGTTGTATTTGCATACGAGGTTCAGGATACGTGCCGCTTCATCAGCCTGCGATTCGCCGAACTGCTGGGCGCACCAGTCGCGGGTATGGCGGGTGATGTTGTTTACATCGTATTTACGTGGATTCCAAGCCATGTCCATAAACTGGCTGATAGGATATTCCATCGGCTTGAGGTCGCCAACATTGAGAATCCAGAGACGGTCGATGCCATTCTCGTAAGCAAGCGTCAACTGCTCCCAAGGATTCTGCACAGGGGTAACGTTGAGCATCTTTGAGTTCCTTGGAGCACCCACGTAATCTACGTGGTAGTAGAGTCCCCATCCGCCCTTGTGCTTTCGTTCCTGGGCATTAGGCACACGGCGCACGTTGCCCCAGTTGTCATCGCAGAGCAGCAGGGTTACGTCATCAGGCACCTTCATGCCCTTGTCGTAGTAATCCAATACCTCTTTATATAGTGCCCATACCTGCGGTGTCTCGCTCGCCTTCTTTCCCGTTACATCAGCGATAATCTTACGCTGGTCGTTGATGATGTTGGTCATCAGTCGTGTATCAGCCTCGTCGCTCATCGCCTCGTCGCCGTCGCCACGCATTCCGATGGTTACAATCTGTTCGGTTCCCTTCATTCGTTCGATGCCTTCACGGAAGAACTTCTGCAGGTTAGCCTTGTTCTTCTGATAGTTCCAAGGTCCCCATCCCTTTCGGTTGCGGGCGTATTCCTGGTGGTTGCGTGCCATCGGCTCATGATGCGAGGTGCTCATCACCACGCCCATTTCATCTGCCGTCTTCTCGTTCTCCGGGTCATCTGCGTAGAAAGCCCAGCCCCACATGGCTGGCCACATCATGTTGCCCCTGAGGCGCAGCACCAGTTCAAAGACGCGCTGGTAGAATCGGTGGTCGCCATACTCGGTGCCGTATGTATTCTTCACCCACGAGGTGAGGCAAGGTGCTTCGTCGTTGAGGAAGATGCCACGATATCTGACGGCTGGTTCGCCATCGGTATAGATTCCCTTGTTTACGAAGATGGAATCGTGATGAACCACGGGCACGTCAGCCCAGTCATACCAAGGCGATACGCCCATCTGCTGGGAGAGTTCGTAGATGCCATAGATGGTGCCTCGGCGGTCGCTTCCTGCGATGACGAGCTGCTGATCTACGAGGGTGATGATGAATTTCTCGCGCTTGCCCTTGAGTTGTCGGGCATCGATGCGTTTCTGGCGCACCAGCTGGTCGATGGCGGCAGAATGGCCCAGGGTTCCTACCAGGATGCCTGGCTGGGAGTTTTTGCCATGGGTACTGCCATACAGGGAGGTGAGGGTAGCCTGACATCCGCTTACCTGACGGAAGTCCTTGATAAGTGCCTGGACCGCATAGCTTACACCCTTGCAGTCGTTGGCATCCATATAGATTTCAACCCGGTTGCCTGGGTTGAGAAGTACATCGCCCTGATGGAAATGTACGAATTGCTGGGCTGCCTGCACGCTGAAAGAAGAGAGCAGGGCAGCGCATAACATAATTGATTTTTTGATCTTGTTTAGTCTCATAAATAATAATTGCTGTTGTGGGTGCAAAGGTAGGAAAAGTTTTGGGAATATTCTTTGCTGGATGTAATCTCTTCTTTTTTATATGTTTCATTTGTGCATTTCTGGGCCTTTCTCTTTGCTTTTTCAAAGATTTATCGTACCTTTGCATAAGAAAAGCTGCACTCGGCAAATTGAAAGCAAGCTTTCTTTGCGCTCGTTTGCATTTTCTTTGCACATAAAAATAAGAGGATTAGAATAATGATAGACAAACCGACGATAGCACGTATCATGGACTCCACCAAGATAGAAGAGGTGGTGTCTGAATTCGTCACGCTCAAAAAGCGCGGCATCAACTATGTCGGCTTGTGTCCTTTCCATAACGATTCCCATCCATCCTTCTCCGTCTCTCCTACGCGTGGCATCTGCCACTGCTTTACCTGCGGAAAGGGTGGCAATGCCATCAACTTCCTGATGGAGCTGGAGCAGATGACTTATCCTGAGGCTCTGAGATGGTTGGCTGACAAATACCATATCGAGATTCAGGAACGCGAGATGACCAACGAGGAGAAGCAGCGCGAAAACGAACGCGAATCGATGTTCATCGTGAATGAATGGGCGGCGAAATACTTCCAGGACATCCTGCAGAATGATGTGGACGGTAGAGCCATCGGCATGCAGTATTTCAGAAGCCGAGGATTCAGAGATGACATCATCAGGAAATTCCAGCTGGGATTCGCCCTGAACCAGCGCACGGCGCTCTTCGACGAGGCGGTGAAGAAAGGATATCAGCCGAAATACCTGGTGGATACCGGTCTCTGCTTCAAGGTGGACAAGGAGGAAGCGGGCAACAAGAGCGGACAGGATAAGTATCTGGACCGATTCTCCGGGCGTGCCATCTTCCCGTGGCTGAGTGTGAGCGGAAAGGTGGTGGCTTTCGGCGGACGTGTGCTGGATACCCGTACCAAGGGTGTGAGCCAGAAATACGTGAACTCGCCCGACAGTATCATCTACCACAAGGAGCGGGAGCTCTACGGACTGTATCAGGCAAAGAAGGCCATCGCCAAGGAAGACTGCGTGTATATGGTGGAGGGATATACGGATGTAATCTCCATGCACCAGTGCGGCATCGAAAACGTGGTGGCCAACTCGGGTACGGCGCTGAGCATCCATCAGATCAGACTGCTCCACCGATTCACCAGCAACATCGTATTGCTCTACGACGGCGATGCTGCGGGCGTGCATGCAGCGCTGCGAGGTACCGACATGCTGCTGGAGGAGGAGATGAACGTGAAGGTGCTCTTCCTGCCGGATGGAAACGACCCGGACAGCTTTGCCCGAAGCCATACCGCTGCAGATTTCAGAAAATACATAGAGGAAAACCAGAAGGACTTCATACAGTTTAAGACCGACCTCTCGCTGAACGGCGTGACCGATCCGGTGAAGAGAAGCCAGGCAATCAACAGCATCGTGGAGAGCATCTCAAAGATCAAGAACCAGATTACCCGAGCCTCTTATATCACCGACTGCGCCCACCGGCTGGGCGTGAACGAGGCGATTATCGTGAATGCGCTGAACAACTTCGTGAGAAACGGCATGAGCGAGCAGGTGAAGGCTGAACGGCGCGCAGCTGGACTGAGAGACCCGAAGGCTACTGCCCCACAGCAGGGAATGCAGGCTGCTATGAGGGGCGTGACGCCGCTGGACAAGCTGCTGGAGGTGGAGGACCTGCTGGTGAAGCTGATCATACACCACGGAGAAAAGCATATTGTGGTGAAGGATGTGGAGGGCAACGATATAGAACTGCCAATAGCACAATATATCTATCTGGATATGTCGGGCGATGAGTTCAGGTTCCATAACGAACTTTATAACAGAATCTTGCAGGAAACGCTGGAGCATCTGGAGGATGAGAACTTCGTGGCAGAAACCTATTTTGCCAACCATCCGAATCCGGAGGTGAGCAGGATTGCCAGTCTGCCGACGGGAGAACAGGAGGTTTCTACGGCGAGTCTGCAGCTGCAGCTGAATGCTGAAAAGCTGCGCCAGTTTGTCTTCAAGGATCTGCTGAGCTTCCGCACACATTATATCGCACAGCGACTGATAGAGGTGCAGCAGGAATTTGCCAGAAATCCTTCGAACAGGGAACTGGTGGAGGAGTTTATGAAACTGAAGAAGATGAACTCGCTGCTTGCCAGCCAGACCAACTCGGTATTCAACTAGATTAAAAAAGAAAGGTATGATATATATTCATTGGATTTATCTCTTGCTTTATATGGCAATCATGATTCCCGCTATCACCACCGTCTTGATGGACAACCGACAGCCCGCCAAGACGATGGCGTGGATTCTTGTGCTTGCCTTCATGCCTTTCGTGGGAATCATCTTCTACATCTTCTTCGGGCAGAACACGAGAAAGAAACGGCTGATCAGCGATAGAAGCATGGACCAGTTGACCAAGCGATCGATGCTGGAGTTTGCTGAGCAGGAGAATTTGCATATCCCAGCCAACAACAAGCCGCTGATGAATCTCTTTACCAATCAGAACTGGGCATTCCCGTTTAAGGACAATCAGGTGGATATCTTTACCGATGGTTATGAATTCATCTTCTCCTTATTATATAATATAGGTAAGGCTCAGCATCACATCCATCTGGATACCTACATCTTCGAGGATGATGCCCTGGGCTATCTGGTGGCTGATGCCCTGATAGACAAGGCGGAACAGGGAGTGGAAGTCAGACTGATATACGATGACGTGGGCTGCTGGAAGGTGAAGGATGCCTTCTTTGAGCGCATGAGGGAAGCGGGCATCGATGTGCATTCGTTTATGCCGGTAAGGTTTCCGGCGTTTACCAGCAAGGTGAACTACCGCAATCACCGCAAGATATGCGTGATAGACGGCAGGGTAGGATTCATCGGTGGCATGAACATCGCCAAGCGCTATGTGAAGGGCACCGGGAAGCAGAAGTGGCGCGATACGCATCTGAGGATAGAGGGCGGAGGCGTGTATGCCCTGCAGCGTGCTTTCCTGATAGACTGGTATTTTGTGGATCGCACCTTGGTGTCAAACCGAAAGTATTATCCTCCGGTGGATTCGAAAATCAGGAATAATTGTCTGGTGCAGGTAGTAACGAGCAGTCCGATTGCTCCATGGCCTGATATCATGCAGGGATATGTGCGCATTCTGCTTCAGGCGCAGAAGTATGTGTATATGGAGACGCCTTATTTCCTGCCTACCGAACCTGTGCTCTTTGCGATGCGCACGGCGGCGCTGGCGGGAGTAGATATCCGCCTGCTGATGCCTAGACATTCTGATGCCAGGATGGTGGAGTGGGCTTCGCGTTCTTATCTGATGGAGGCGATAGAGGCTGGCGTGAAGGTTTATCTCTATACGGGTGGATTCAATCACAGCAAGTTGCTGGTGAGCGATGACAACCTCTGTACCGTGGGCAGCACGAATGTGGATTTCCGTAGTTTCGAGAATAATTTCGAGGCGAATGCCTTCTTCTATGATGAGGAAATGGCGCAGAGAATCAAGCGGATTTATCTGAAGGATGAATCCAGCAGCATTCTGGTGGATGATGTGGCGTATTTCGTAAGGCGCCCGTTCCTGAAAAGATTGTTCGAGAGTATTGTAAGATTGCTTTCGCCGCTGCTGTAATTAGGCACGGATTTTTATTAAGCCGTGCCTAAATTTGCTTTTATCTGAATATCGAGAAGTTTACGCTTCCGTAACTTCTATGCTCCAGGAATCTTGGATGGTCGGAGAAATCGTAGTTCTTGCCATGCTCGAAAACGAAGATGCCCTCTTCGTTCAGAAGATCGCCATTGAGTACGAGGTCTGGAATCTCGGGAAGCTTCTCCAGTGCGTATGGCGGATCGGCAAAGATGAAATCGAACTTCTGCTTGCAGGTTCTCAGGAAGCGGAATACATCGCCGCGAATCAGAAGATCCCTGTCTTCGCCCAGTTTCTTGAAACACTCGCGGATGAAGTTGGCATGGTCGCGGTCGGTCTCTACGCTGATTACTCGGCTGCATCCACGGGATACCAGTTCCAGCGAGATGCTGCCTGTGCCGGCAAAGAGGTCGAGGGCTGTGGCATCCTCGAAATCGATGTAATTCTGCAAAACATTAAAGATGTTCTCCTTTGCGAAATCTGTAGTTGGTCGCGCCTTGAACGAATGTGGTATGTCGAAGTGGCGACCCTTATATTGTCCTGTTATGATTCTCATAATTAACTTTTAACTATTAACTTTTAACAATCAACTTTTAACAATCAACTTTTAATAATCAATTCCTACTTGCTTAAGTAGAGCGTCAGCAGATCGAACGGCATTCCCTTGATTTCCGTGATGGGCGCACGATTGAATTCGGCGCTTGGATTCAGGAGAAAAGTCTTCTTGACATAGAGCTTGGCATTGTAGAGGAACCAATCCTTATCCGGAATATCGCCCGAAACATGCAGCTCATCCTGCATCTGCTGCAATCCCAGCTGCTTCCATACGAAGAGGATGAAGTAGAGTGCATCCTTGGCATGATCAGCCTGGAAGGAATTGTAGAACTTGAATCTGTTTTTCTCGAAACAGAAGATGTCCACCTTCTTGTCGTGGAAATACGCATAGAGCTTGTGGTAGATACCCGTGAAGCTGCGCTTGTGCAGATAGTTCCACATCGGCTGCATGATAGGAGTGAAGCGTACATCCTGGAAGTTGTCTTCTATCACCATCTTCAGATCCTTGTTGATCGGGAAAACGGCCACCACATTCAGATTCGGCTGCACCCTGTAGAGGATGGCATCGCTGTGGCTGCCCGTGAAGGCATGCTGATAGAGCACGGTGAGGTCTTCCTCGTGGAATTCCTCGATAGGTACCAGCAGGATAGGCGTATCGATATAGACACGCACCTTCTGATAGCCGCGCTGCAGGAGTTCGCTTTCGCCGAAAGCCTGTCTGAGGTTGGCTGCTATCGATACACCGCTTTTCACGGTGTAAGGTTCGTATATCAACTGGTGCTCGGCTTCGCGATCAACAACCGAGAAGCTGAGTGTATTCTTGCTCACACGGATGGTGAGTCGTGCTTGCTGTGTTCTTTTTTTACCAATTACTTGCATTGTCGTTGTCTTTGGTGATGTCTCCGATCTTTAATCCAGGAAAGTTGCCGGCATCGGAAGCTTTTTCTGTTACCTGTTGAATCGCCTCCTCGTTGAGACCATCGAGATAGTCTTCGTAGGTGGCTCCGCATTCCATCAGCGGAATCTGCTTTCCGCTTTTATGGACGATGGTTGTGGCGGCGAGCGAGAATTTCCTGCCATCGGAATAAGGGATGAGGGTATCCTCAGCCTTGAGATACTTCGCCTTGATGAGGACAGCGAAATCGCCGGTATAGACTCCGTGCTTCGCCCTGTATCTTTCTTCGGCAGAACGGATGAGCATCAGTTTCTCCTTCACCTCGGCTTCGCGGTTTGCCATCTGTTTCTCGAAGATGAGAGGCTGGCTGATACTGAGAGCGCAAAGCAGCATCATGATGATGACGCAGGCGCCCAGAATGGCATTATTGTTTATTTTTCTTAATTTCATTCTCATTTCAAAAAGTATTAGTACTTTTGCATCTGCTTCTGCAGCTTATATTCTGCAAAGATAATGCAAGTGAGCGCAATGAAAGCTTGCTTTCACATTGCCGAGTGCAGCTTATCTTCTGCAAAGATAATGCAAAACGGAGACAACGCAAAATATTTGGTATTGAAATTATTAATTATTAAAGGATAAATAACAAATTGATGATAATAGACGAGCTAAAATATAAGATTTTGCAGCAATTTGGCTTTCCGCCAACCCAGGAACAGGCACATGCCCTGGAGGTGTTTGCTGAGTTTCTTACCGATAGAGATCCGCATGCCGTGATGATTCTGCGAGGTAGTGCGGGTACGGGTAAGACAACGCTCTCGGGTGCCATCGTCAGGACCCTGAAGGAGATTCGTCAGAAGGTGATGCTCCTGGCACCTACGGGTAGGGCTGCGAAGGTTTTCTCGCTGAACAGCGGTTCGCCTGCCTATACCATCCATCGCCGTATCTATCGTGAAAAATCGTTTTCGGGGGTAGAGGGACAGTTTAATCTGAATGATAATCTCTATACCGATACGCTTTTCATGGTAGATGAGGCATCGATGATTGCCAATATGGGATTGGGAGGGATGAGCTTCGGAAGCGGATGCCTGTTGGATGACCTGGTGCATTTCGTGTATCAGGGACGGAACGACCGCTTGCTGCTGATAGGTGACAAGGCGCAGTTGCCTCCTGTCGGAGAGGAGGAATCGCCAGCCCTGCATGCGGCGATGCTGGAGGGATATGGACTGAAGGTGTATGAATGTGATCTGAATGAGGTGCTCCGACAGAGCGAGGAATCGGGTATTCTCTATAATGCCACGATGATCAGACAGATGATTACGCATGATGACATTACCCAACTTCCGAAGATTCATTTCGCTGGCTATTCGGATATCAAGCCGATGCCTGGAGCCGAACTGATAGAGGCTCTAGCCGACAGCTATCACCATGTGGGTCTGGACGATACCATCGTGGTGACCCGCAGCAACAAGCGTGCAAACATCTTCAATCAGGGCATCCGCAATATGGTGCTGGATAGGGAAGAGGAACTTTCGCAGGGCGACATCCTCATGATTGTGAAGAACAATTATTACTGGATGGAAGAAGAGAGGAAGAGTAATAATAAACTTCAAAGCAACGAGATTCCTGCTTTTCTGGCGAATGGCGATCGGGCGAAAGTGCTGAAGGTGCGCCGCCGCATTGACCTCTATGGCTTCCGCTTTGCCACGTTGCTGCTCCAGTTTCCCGATTACGACAACTATGAGCTGGAAGCTACGGTGCTGCTGGATACATTGACGAGCGAGGCGCCTGCCCTGACACATGAACAGCAGGAGCAGCTTTTCCATCAGATAGTAGAGGATTATCAGGATATTCCGCTCAAGACAGATAGGATGAAGGCAATCCGACAGAATCAGTTCTTCAATGCCCTGCAGGTGAAATTCGCATACGCCGTAACCTGCCACAAGGCGCAGGGCGGACAGTGGGCACATGTGTATGTGGATCAGGGGTATATGACGGATGATATGCTCAATCCCGACTATATCCACTGGCTCTATACCGCCTTTACGCGAGCTACGGAAATGCTGTATCTGGTGAACTGGCCGGAGACGCAGACGGTTCAATGTTAGAGAAAAAAGTAAATAAATGACAGAAAGTTTGATAGTCTGAGAAAAAAGTCGTACTTTTGCAACGAATTTATTAATTTATCATATAAAGAAGTAAATGGAAAATAGAAAAGTAGCTTTAATTACAGGTATCACAGGTCAGGATGGCTCTTACTTAGCTGAATTGTTGTTGAGTAAGGGGTATGATGTTCACGGAACAATCCGTCGCTCATCTACCGATTATCGCGAGCGCATCGCACATTTGGAGGGTACCCCAAACTTTCATCTTCATTATGCCGACCTCGGTGACTCTATGAGCATCATCCAGGTGATGAACAAGGTGAAACCAACCGAAGTTTATAACCTCGCAGCTCAGAGCCACGTACAGGTGAGCTTCGACTCTCCAGAGTTTACTGCCGACGTAGATGCAACAGGTGTGCTCCGTATCCTGGAGGCTATCCGCCAGTGCGGTTTGACCGATACCTGCCGTATGTATCAGGCTTCCACATCTGAGCTTTATGGTAAGGTAGAGGAGGTCCCTCAGAACGAGAACACTCCATTCCATCCTTATTCTCCATACGCAGTTGCCAAGCAGTATGGCTTCTGGATTGTCAAGGAGTATCGTGAGGCATACAATATGTTCTGCTGCTCGGGTATTCTCTTCAATCACGAGAGTGAGCGCCGTGGTGAGACTTTCGTAACCCGCAAGATTACATTGGCTGCAGCCCGTATCAAGCAGGGCAAGCAGAGCAAGCTTTATCTCGGTAACCTGGATTCTCTCCGCGACTGGGGTTATGCCAAGGATTACGTAGAGTGTATGTGGTTGATTCTCCAAGCAGAGAAGCCAGAGGATTTCGTGATTGCAACAGGTAAGCAGCACTCAGTTCGTGAGTTCGCCCAGTTGGCTTTCCACCACGTAGGCATCGAACTGAAGTGGGAAGGCAAGAATGAGAACGAGAAGGGTATCTGCGTTGAGGGTCCTGAGGAGCTTATCGGCAAGATTCTCGTTGAGGTTTCTCCAGATTTCTATCGTCCTACCGACGTGGTTAACCTCTGGGGTGACCCAACAAAGGCAAAGGCTAAGCTCGGCTGGAATCCAAACACCACCTCTTTTGAAGATCTCGTCAAGATCATGGTAGAGAGCGATATGGCCAAGGTGGCTGCCGAGGCTGCCGGTGAGAAGGTTCGCTGCAACCTCGTGGAATACTTGGAGAAGGGTATTGTTAAGTAATAGTTAACAGTTGATAGTTTACGGTTGATAGTTTACAATAATAATCAATGTTATCAAAAGATTCTAAGATTTATATAGCAGGACACCACGGACTCGTGGGTTCTGCTATCTGGAATAACCTCGAGAAGAGAGGCTATCACAATCTGGTGGGTCGTTCTCACAAAGAACTCGACTTGACCGACCAGTATGCAGTAGAGAAGTTCTTTGATGAGGAGAAGCCGGATGCTGTGGTTTTGGCCGCAGCCTTCGTGGGCGGTATCATGGCGAATTCGCTCTATCGTGCCGACTTCATCATGCAGAATATGAAAATGCAATGCAACGTAATCAGTAATGCTTATTCTCATGGTGTGAAGAAGCTCCTCTTCCTGGGCTCTACCTGCATCTATCCGAAGGATGCTCCGCAGCCAATGAAGGAGGATGTGCTCCTCACTTCTCCGCTGGAATACACCAACGAGGAATATGCCATAGCCAAGATTGCCGGACTGAAGATGTGCGAGAGCTACAACCTTCAGTATGGTACCAACTATATCGCTGTGATGCCAACCAACCTCTATGGTCCGAACGATAACTTCCACCTGGAGAACAGCCACGTAATGCCTGCGATGATGCGCAAGATCTATCTTGCCAAGCTCATCCACGACGGCGACTGGCACAGCATCGAGGTAGATATGAACAAGCGTCCTATCAATCCTACAGACAAGCTCCGTGCCATCATCGGCGAGGGTAATGTGGATGGAAGCAACTCTCATGAGCGCATTCTGAAAGCATTGGAGTTCTATGGTATCTATGATAATAAGGTAGTGCTCTGGGGAACCGGAACACCGCTCCGTGAGTTCCTCTGGAGCGAGGATATGGCAGATGCCAGCGTACATGTGCTCCTGAATGTGGATTTCAAGGACATCATCGGTATCGAGAAGTACAGTTCTGTATTCTATGGTGCCAAGGTAGATGGTGCCGTGGATAGAAACAATTCTGAGGGCCGTGGTGGCGCTATCCCATCTCTCGGTGAGATTCGCAACTGCCACATCAATGTGGGAACCGGTAAGGAACTCACTATCCGTGAACTTTCTGAGCTTGTAGTAACGGCTGTAGGTTTCGAGGGTGAGGTTGAGTTTGATGCCAGCAAGCCTGATGGAACCCCAAGAAAGCTCATCTCAGTAGATAAGCTTCATAGCCTCGGCTGGACTCACAAGGTAGAGATCGAGGATGGTGTGAAGAAGCTCTTCGACTGGTATCAGGAGAGTTTGAAGGACTAATCTTTTGGTAGAGAAATATGAAAAGCGATGGACTGCTGAAATCCATCGCTTTTTCGTTTTGTATTATTTGTGGATAATATAAAAATAAAAAATCCGATTCTCATAATGAAAACCGAATCTTTATATCTTTGAGTTATTTTTGGGAAAAGTGGGTAGTGATGGATTCGAACCACCGAAGGCATAGCCAGCAGATTTACAGTCTGCCCCATTTGGCCACTCTGGTAACTACCCAAAAGCTTTTGAATTGCGAACTTTCTTTATTTGATAAAAGCTTTGTTCTTAAAAGCGAGTGCAAAGGTAGTGCTTTTTTTTCATTCCACCAAATTTTTCTGCATCTTTTTTCACTTTTTTCTCAAAAAACTTCATTTTCCCCCTAAAAAGAAGGCTTTTGCCCTTTCAGGGCGTCTTGTTGACTGCCATTATACCCAGGGTGTTGCCCTGGGCTAGGAGCTTCTGCCCTTTACCTTTCCCTTCGGCCGGTGACCGTTGGTTCAGGGCGTGAGTGGGTATGAGCTTTTATCCTTTTACTTTTTACCCTTTAACTTTTATAATGTGGTGTCTGCGATGTTTTCTCGACAATCTTCTGTGCTTGTAGTGCTCGATTTTCTTGATAGAAACGAAGACGGTTAAGCCCAAGACCACTGCAAGAAGGAAAATCACGATGCCACCACCCAGGTTGTCACCCTTTACTTTCGACCACATATCCAGAACTTCCGGAGTATGATCACCGGCATCATGAATCATCGCACATCTTGCCACTACCGTGCTGTCAGGATACATAATCGGGTTGAGATGCGCCTTTCTGCCTTCCTCTCCGAAGAAATAAGCCAGATTCACCGTCTCAGGATAAGCCTCCTTGTCGCTCATTGCTTCGAAGACCTTCTTGCCCGCTATACTGCTCACATATCCCGTGGTTTCCATATTGGCGAGAGCCACATCCTCTCGGCAGAGATAGTTGATGAAGTAGGAAGCAGCCTTCGGATTGCGGGAATACTTCGGAATCACCCATCCGTCGAACCATACATTGCTTCCCTCTTTAGGAACTTCGTATCCCAGATCTACGCCCACTTTCCCGGCTTCTTCTATCGCCCAGACCGCATCACCGCTCCAGGTCATATTCAGATAAGCCTTGCCTTTGGTCATCGTCTCCTTGCCGAAATCTGCTTCCCATCCCTCGATGTTCGGTTTCAGCGCTTTCAGCTGTTTCTCTACGATGGCAACTGCTTTTGGCGAATAATCGTTCATCAGTTCCGGAACGGTCACCTTGCCGGCAGCCAGTTCCTTGCGGTGCTCCCAGATCAGGGCGGTGCCGTAAGAATCGCGGTAGGAATCCTTCATCAGGAGCTTGCCACGATATCTGGGACTCCACAGCGTGCCCCAGGTTTGCGCGTCTTTTATAGGTACGTGTACCTTATTATATAAGATGCCGCAGGTTCCCCACATATACGGAACGGCATAATTGTGGGCGATTCTGCCATGATTCGAGGTGGCGTCAATCTGCTTCACGATGTATGGCGACACGTTCTTGAGATAATTCGACGTCTTGCCGAAAGCGGTGTCGATAGGCAGCAGAAGGTCTTTGCGAAGCATTCGCTCAATGATGTATTCTGATGGGCACACCACATCATAATCTTCGTGACCACGCTCAATCTTGGTGAGCATCACTTCATTGATGTCGAAGGTCTGGTAGATGACGCGGATCTTCTTGCCCGTCTGCTCCTCATACCATTTCGGGAATTCAGCAAGAATATCCTCATCGATGTAATCTCCCCAGTTGTAAACCTTCAGAATCTCCTCTCTGTTCTCCTTATTGTAACAGGAAGAGAGCGGCAGAATCATCAGCAGGCTCAGGAAGAGAAAAGCAATTGTCTTAACTCCTTTAACTCCTAAAAATATCTTGTTCTTCATTCTTATTTCTTCTTGTTTTTATCCGAACGACGATTGATGATAATCAGCATCACGAGCACCAATACGAAGATGATCGTACTCAGCGGACGAAGTTCCGGCGTCAGGCCTCCCTTTCTGGCATCGGCATAAATGAAGGTGGAGAGTGTCTCCAATCCCTCGTTTCCGATGGTGAAGATGGTGACGGCGAAATCGTCGATACTCATCGTGATGGCGAGCATGAAGCCCGAAATCATACCGGGCAGAATCTCCGGAATAATCACCTTGCGCAATGCCTGCATCGGAGAAGCACCCAGGTCGAGTGCCGCTTCATAGAGGTTCGGGTTCATCTGCTTCAGTCTAGGCATCACACTCAGGATGACGTAGGGCAGACAGAAAGTGATGTGAGAGAGAACCACCGTGGTGTAGCCCTGCGGAATGCCCAGCGTGATGAAGAGCAGGAAGAGCGAGATACCGATGATGATGTCGCCGTTCAGAATCGGGATATTGTTGACGAACTGGATGGCGTTTCTCGCATACCGGTTTCTCAGATTGTAGATTCCGATGGCGGTGAGGGTTCCGAAAATCGTAGATACGGTGGCGGTGATCAGTGCGATGGTAATCGTATTGATGAGTGCCGCCGTGAGTGAGTGGTGGGTACCTTCTACGAAGAGATTCTTGTAAAGTTGCAGCGAGAAGCCCGTCCAGTTGCCCATGACCCTGGCCTCGGTAAACGAGAAGATGACGATGATGAGGATAGGGGAGTAGAGCAACAGCAGGAGCAGCCACAGATAACCCTGACAGAAAATCTTCTTCATCATATCCCTGGTAAATAGTGATTTCATCATCTGATACCTCCTTCCTGTTTACTGCCGTCGCCTGCTATGAGGGTAGAGGCACCGATGAGGAAGAGCATGATGAGCGAGAGGGCTGCACCATAGTTCCACATCGAATTGTTGATATTCTCCTGGATGGTGGTACCGAAGAGCTTGATGTTGTTCATCGTGAGCAGCTCTGAGATGGCGAAGGTTGAGATGGTTGGCATGAACACCATCAGGATTCCGCTTGCCACGCCTGGCATCGACAGAGGCAGTATCACCTTATAGAACTGTTGCCAAGGCGATGCGCCCAGGTCTTCGGCTGCCTCGATATAACTGCGGTCCATCTTCTGGAGGGTGTTGTAGATTGGATAGATCATGAAGGGGATGAAGTTATATACCATACCGAACAGCAGTGCTCCCTCGCCCAGTGGCAGGTCGGCGAAATCGAAGAGTGCCACGGTAGCGAGTGTTCTCACCAGGATGTTCACCCACATGGGCAGGATGAAGAGCATCACGATGGTATTGGCATACTTCATCTTGGTCTGCGTGAGGATATACGCTGCCGGATAGCCCAGCAGGATACAGAGCAGGGTGTTGAGAAAGGCGATTCCGATGGAATACACAAAGGTATTGATGGCTTCGGGATGCGCCAGGAATTTCTGGAAATTATAGAGCGTGATGTGACCATACTCATCGGTGAATGCGAAGAACACGATGAGCAGCAAGGGGAGCATCACGAAAATTGCCGCGAAGATGGCGTATGGAATCGACCAACTCTGTCGCGAAGAGATAAACTTAATGAGTTTCAATTTCTGATCTACAATTTTATAATTTAATAAGTAATCACTAATTTCTTTCTTCTTTTTCGAATAATAGGAAAACTTCTTTTCGAATTTACTGGAATCTGATATTCTTTCGAGGAATGGTGATTGCTACGTGGTCGCCCAGATCCCATACATCCTGTGTATCCACATAGAGCTTCTCGCCCCAGTCGGTGTCGATGGTCAGGTGATAGTGGTCGCCCTTGTAAAGGATGAAGCTGATGTCGCCCGTAAAGGTTCCTTCGCTCTCGTTGTCGAAGAGTTCGATCTTTCCGAAATCCACGTTGACATTAATCACTTCCTTGCCGTCTTCATCGGTATGAATCAGATTCTTCTTATCCTCCGGAATCTCTATCTGGTATTCGCAGCCCAGGAACTCGATGGTGCCGTCTCCATTCACCTTTGCTTCGAAGGTATTGGTGGTGCGCTCCTTCTTCATAATGTGGATGTTGTCGGGAATCACGCTCATGCCGATGCTCTGTCCCACCTCGAAATGCTTGTAGTTCTGAATCAGGAATTCGCAACCCTTGTCGCTTTCGGCAAGCATCTCGTAGTGTACGCCCTTGAAGATGGATGAGGTAATCTTGCCGACAAACTGGGCGTGCTCTGTGTCGGTGCTCACCTCGATATCTTCCGGTCTAATCACTACATCTACCTCCTGGTTGCATCCGAACCCCTTATCCACACAAGGAATCTCCGATCCGGCAACCTTTACCAGACAGTCGTGGATCATCGTTCCGCAGAGGATGTTGCTCTCGCCGATGAAATCTGCCACAAACGAATTGGCTGGCTCGTTGTAGATATCGGTAGGCGTTCCTATCTGTTGGATTTCTCCCTCGCTCATCACCACGATGGTGTCGCTCAGGGTCAATGCTTCTTCCTGGTCGTGGGTAACATAAACGAAGGTGATTCCCAGACGGTCGTGCATCTCCTTCAACTCCAGCTGCATGTCTTTTCTCATCTTGAGGTCGAGTGCTGCCAGCGGTTCATCGAGCAGGAGTACTTCCGGCTCGTTGACGATGGCACGGGCGATGGCGATACGCTGCTGCTGTCCACCCGAAAGCGAGTTCACGTCGCGGTATTCGTAATCACTCATGTTCACCATTTTCAGGGCACGCTTCACCTTGGGTATGATCTGGTCTTTCGGCGTGTCCTTGAGTTTCAAGCCGAAAGCGATGTTGTCAAATACATTGAGGTGAGGAAACAGGGCGTATTTCTGAAACACCGTGTTCACGTTTCGTTTGTAGGGTGGCAGGTTGGTAATGTCGTTGCCGCTGATGGTTATCACGCCTTCTGTGGCTGTTTCGAATCCTGCCAAGAGTCTCAGAAGAGTAGTTTTTCCGCATCCCGAAGGACCGAGAATGGTCATGAATTCACCCTTTCTCACAAAGAGATTAATGTTGTTGAGGGCTGTTTTCTCGCCGAATCTTTTCGACACATTTTGTATGTCAATGATGTGCTGTGCAGTCTTGTTCATTTTTTCGTTTAAATTTGGCTGCAAAGTTACTCATTTTCGATAAGAAAATGCTATAAAAATACAAAAAAATAGCCTCTGCAAGTTACAATCCTGTTGCAGAGGCTAAAAAAGTTTGATATGGAGATACAGAAGTCTAAGCTTCTGCATATTTATTCGTAATATATGCAAGATGGGCTGTGTTGTTATGCAGGGAATGTGCCTCGCCCATCTTCGTAAGGAGTATGGTAAGCTGTTCTATGCTTCTGTCGAAGTCATAGGTCTTCCATCTTGTCTTGAAGAAGAAACTCTTTGGAATGGCTAGATAGCTTTCAGCGTTCTTCCAGAAGAGTACAGAGTTTGTATTTGTGTTAATCTGCTGGCAGTCTGCATAGTTGATCACGTAGATATTCTTGTTGCTGCTAATGCATTGTGGGATATAGACGATGCGTCTGTTGGTGATAACCAGTCCCTCTGTTCGGTTGTTCCAGATAGAAGTATCGCGAGCCAGCAGGATAATCTCGTCCTGTCTCAACTTGAAGTTCTCTCTAAACATCTCCTCTACTTTGCCAGGAATGTCTAGGATGAAGCAATCTGCATCATTACTCTGATGAATGATCGAAACATCGCCATAGCGATGAGCGCGTACGCCTTCTTCGAAAAGCTTCATACAATGAAAATCGTAATCGTATCGTTCCATAAGTTCTTCGTTAAAGATTATAAGTCATTTTATCATATTTCTAATAATTGTATTTGCAATAACATCTGTCTTCTGCTAAGTACCAATCATTTACTCTTTCTTGCCTCTCGTATAATATCTTTTTTTAAATAGCCGAGTGCAACGTCTCTTTGGCTGCAAATTTAAGGAAAAAAACGATAGGTTGCAAATTTTTAAGGGATTATTTTCAAAAAAGAAGGGAAATGAAACAAATTGAACCAGTTTGAACCAGTTTTTAGTGATTTGTTTTTGTTTTATGAGCAAAATGCTGTACCTTTGCCGCTATGATTGTAACAGTAGAATGGATGGAAGAGTGGTTTCGGCGTTTCGACCACGACTACTTCGGCGGCAAACTGCCCGTTCCGGAGTTGGGGCTGACCCGTGCCAAGACCCGCCTGGGACAGCTTGCCTACAAGCGTGCCACTCGCTGGGGGCGCACCAAACTCTATGCTTTCAAGCTTTCCATGAGTACGTATTACGATATGACCGACCGGCAGGCAAAGAGCGTCCTGCTCCACGAGATGATTCACTACATCATCGGCTTTACCGGTTTGAAGGATACGGCTCCTCACGGCATCGTGTTCAGGGGGATGATGGATAATCTGAACAGGAAATACGGTTGGGATATCCGGGTGATGACTTCCACCAAGGGCTGGAAGGTGAGTGAGTGGGCAGAGGAGAGGCAGAAGGCAAAGGGACCGCAAACCTATCTGATGCTTGCCATCGAAATGCAGGATGGCAAGCATTATCTTTCGCGTGTGAATCCCAGCTTTGCCCGTCGCATCGAATCGAAACTGGCTCTGGTTCGCGAGCTCCGTTCTCATCGCTGGTACACCACCCATGAGCCTTATTTTGAGGATTATCCGCAGGTGAGAAGTCTTCGGGGCAGACGAATCTCGAAATCCGATTTCGAAAAGCTTCGGAATGTGTTGACTCCATTCGAAATGTAAGTCCTGCGATGTATGATTGATAAAATGTATTGTATATAAATGAATTAGAAAAAATAGAGATATCGTATGAAAAGAATGATTACCATTGCCTTCATGATGACGGTTGTCGTGATGATGGCGCATGCTCAGGGAGCATTGAAGAGAGTGTATAATGAGACTATCGACCCGATGACTCAGATAGACGAGGGATTGCAGAAGGCGAAGGCTGAGGGCAAGTTTGTGATTTGTCAGGTGGGTGGCAACTGGTGCCCATGGTGCCTGCGCTTTGCCGATTTCGTAGAGAAGGATACGGCGGTGAACAAGACGGTGAACGATAACTTCGTGTATCTTCACGTGAATTACAATCCTCGCAAGAAGGAAGGCGATGCTTCTGTTGAGAAGGCTGCGCAGCTGATGAAGCGATTGAATTATCCTCAGCGTTTCGGTTTCCCAGTCTTCGTGGTTCTGGACGAGAAAGGAAATGTACTCCATATCCAGGATTCCAGCTTCCTGGAGCAGGGCAAGGGCTACGATGAGCAGAAGACACTCCGATTCCTGAAGAACTGGACTCCTAAAGCGGTGAAGCAGTAAGGACGAAAAAATATAAAATAGAAAAGCAGTTAAGCTGCAGTTTTGAATAAAAAAGCTCCACATACCCAAAAGGGCGTGTGGAGCTTTTTATCATTATATGTCTTTTACATTTTTCCTTTTATGCGTCTTTTACAATCCTCTTGCCTTTAGGAAACCAGAGGCATCAGGTTCCTTCATACCCGTGAAATCGGTGAACATTTCCATCTGGTCCTTGGTATTACCACGGCTCAGAACCTTATCACGGAATGCCTGACCGATAGCTGGATCCAAGGCACCATGCTTGGCAAAGTAATCGGCTACATTCACGGCGAGCACCTCTGTCCAGAGATAGCTGTAGTAACCGGCAGCATAACCGCCACCCCATACGTGATTGAAATAGGTGGTAGAGTAGCGAGGAGGAATCTGGGAATTGAGCAGACCCACATTATTGAGGGCTTCCTTCTCGAAGGCACTTGCCATATATGGAGATGGAATCTCGTCTGGCGTCAACTCGTGCCAAGCCAGATCAAGGCAGGTAGCTGCAAGGTTCTCCCCCAAAGCATAGGCTGGCTGGAAGTTGATGCTCTTCAGCATGCGCTCCTTCAAGTCTGCTGGCATCGCAGCACCGGTCTCAGTGTGACGGGCGTAGTGATCGAAGATTTCTGGGATGCTGGCAAATGACTCGTTAAACTGTGATGGCATTTCCACGAAGTCGCGAGCCACTGCTGTGCCCGAAAGGGTATTGTAACCGCACTTTGACAACATTCCATGGAGAGCGTGACCGAACTCATGGAACATGGTGCAAACCTCATCCCATGTAATCAGGGTAGGCTGACCCTCAGGAGCCTTGGCATTGTTGCATACATTATAGATAATAGGCAACTGTCCCCACTTGTCGCTCTGCTTGGCGAAGGCACTCATCCAGGCACCTCCACGCTTGGTAGGGCGACGGAAGTAGTCGCTGTAGAAGAGGGCGATAGGCTTGCCGCTCTTGTCGCTTACCTCGAATACTTTCATGTCAGGATGATAGGTAGGAATGTCCTTGCGCTGCTTGAAGTTCAGACCATATACACGATGAGCAGCATAGAATACACCATTTATCTGAACGCTATCCACATTGAAGTAAGGCTTGATTTCATCGTCAGAGATATTGAGCATCTCCTTCTTCATCTTGGCAGAATAGTAGAAGCGGTCGTATGGCTGGAGCTTGAAGTCCTTGCCCTCGCTCTTCTGTGCGTAAGCTTCGATTTCGCGGGTCTCGGCATCTGCCTTAGGAGCGTATTCCTTGATGAGGCTCTGCAGGAAGTTGTTTACGTTCTTGGCAGTCTTTGCCATCGTCTTCTCCAGTGAATAGTCAGCATAGGTGCTGTAGCCCATCAACTGTCCCTTCTCGGCACGGAGCTTGGCAATCTCGGTTACGATAGGGAAGGTGTTGAACATAGGGTCGGTACCGTCGGCACGGTGGATGCTTGCCATGTAAACCTTGCGGCGGAGCTCACGGTTCTGGAGATTGGTGAGGATAGCCTGCTGGGTAGTGTTCACGATGACGATGCAGTATGGAGCCTTGTTGCCCAGGCTTTCTGCATCTTTTTTGCACTGTGCGATGTCGGCGTCGCTGAGTCCGGCAAGTTCTTCCTTGCTGTTCACCCAAACCACAGAGTTGTTGGTAGCTGCAGGAAGAAGATTGCCAAACTGCTCCTGGAGGTCTGAGATGCGTGTGTTGATTTGCTTCATGCGCTCCATTTTCTCTGGAGAGAGCAGGGCACCTGAGCGGACGAAGCCTTTGTAGATGACTTCGGTGAGTTGCTTGTCCTCGCCCTTGAGCTTGTTGTACTCATGGTCGTAAACGTATTTGATACGTTCGAAGAGTTTCTGATTGAATGAAATCTCGTTGTCGAGGTCGGTGAGCAAAGGCATCACTTTCTTCTGAGCCTCTGCGATTCCAGGAGTCTTGTGTGCGCTGGTAAGACCGAAGAACACATTGGAAACACGATCCAGCAACATACCGCTGTTCTCGTAAGCGAGGATGGTGTTCTGGAAGGTTGGCTTCTTCTTGTTGCTGATAATCTTCTGGATATTGGCACGCTGTTCCTTGATACCTGCTTCGAAGGCAGGGAGATAGTCGCTCTCCTGAATCTTGCTGAAATCTGGAGCGCCGAAAGGAAGACTGCTCTTTACCAGGAGCGGGTTCTGGCGGTTGCCACCTGCATTCTGGGCAACCGATGAGGTTGGCATCTGCAAGAGTGTTGCAGCCAAACCGAGGGTAAGAAATGTCTTGTTGAAATTCATTTTTATTATTTTTGTATTGATTAGTCCGCCACTCCGATAGGTTTTTCCATATCTTCAAGTGCGAGTTCCACCTCTACATATTCAGATGGCGAATTTGAATACAAAGGTAATTATAATACATCACAATTCTGCATAAACACAGTGAATTTTACGTTTATTTAGCAACTTGATGAAAACATCGCAGAATAGTTAAATAAGCACAAGATTTCGTCTCTTCTGCCGAATTATCTTTTAAAAACATTACTTTTGCAAAGAATAAAGAATAAAAGAAATAATTGAAATAATAAATGGAATCATCTTCAAAATGAAAAATAAAGGTTTATCATATTTCCTAAGATTGCAGGTTGCTTTCCTGTGGCTCTTGTGCATGGTGTTGTGTTCGCAGCTCCATGCACAGGAACATTTGACCCGCAATATGCTGATGTTGTCGAATCTTAATACGGACAATGGGCTCTCCAGTGCCCGTGTGTATTCGATAGTTAAGGCTGAAGATGGGGCTATGTGGATCAGTACCAAGCGAGGCGTTGACAGGTACAATGGTCAACAGGTACGGAACTATACATTGACTACGGATATGCAGTTTAGTGATGCCTGTGGCAGAAACATCAAGTTGACTAAGAATAGCCAACAGCATATCTATGCCTATGATAATAAAGGAAAGATCTATATATATAATAAGGTGAAAGACACATTCCAACTCCAGGTCAATCTGCTGAATGTGCTTGGAGAAAGTGTGGTGCTCAATGACTTGTTGGTCGATGACAAGGGATGCTTTTGGATGGCATTGGATAAGGGCGTGTATAGGATGGCTCCTCAATCTATTGCTGGTAGCAAAGACAAAATAGCCCCTAGTTCGCCAAGCAAAGGAAAATACATTCTGAAGAACACGTATGTCAATCATATCCGATTCATAGGTAAACAGTTATTGATAGGTTCTCCTTCGGGAGTCTTCGCCTATTCACCGAATGCAGCCCAGCCTCGATTACTCTTGCGAGGGTATTCCGTTCTTTCGTCTTATCACGACGTGAAGGTTCATCAGATATGGTTAGGAACTTTCCATCGTGGCATTGTCTTGCTCGATGACAGAACCTGGAAGCCATTGTCTTCTCTCGCGCAATTCTCATCCTTGGCTGATATTCCGCTCATCCCTGTTCGTTCCATTATCCCCTACGATGTAGCCACCATCTTGATGGCGGTGGATGGAGCAGGTGTCTATGCCTACGACAAGAAGACCTGTAAGACGAATCTACTTTTGAATACGGATGGCAGACCGGAGAATGTATTGCATGGCAATGGCGTCTATGCCCTTTGCAAGGATCATCTTGGCGACCTTTGGATTGGCTCCTATTCGGGAGGTGTGGATATGGCTATTCCGATGGAGCATACCTTGGAGTTTGTGCGCCATGAGTATCTCAACAGCCAGTCGCTTATCAATAATGGTGTGAACGACGTCATGCAGAGCGTGGATGCACTGGGCCGCAATAGCAAGATATGGTATGCTACCGACAAGGGGGTGAGCATCTATGACGAGCAAACCCAACAGTGGCATCATGCCCTATATAATAAGGTGGTGCTTACCCTTTGTCAGACTGCCGACGGCAAGGTCTTGGCGGGAACCTATGGTGATGGCATCTTTCAGGTTCATGCCGATGGAAGCAGCAGTCGGGCTTACTCTGTGTCGAATGGCAAGTTAAAGACCGACTATGTGTATAGCATATTCAAGGATAGCGAAGGAGGCTTGTGGATAGGTTGTTTGGATGGAGACTTGGTACATATCCCATCATCATTAGAAAAGAATGGAAATGTGGCTAACTCTGTTAACTACTTGCCAATCAATGAAGTTCAGAGTATCGTGGAGTCTCCAGACAAGAAGAGTATTGCAGTGGGAACGTCTCATGGATGTTATCGTATCGACAAGCGAAGCCTTCGTGTCAGTAGATTCTTCTATCCGTCGGAATTTCCAGCTTTCGATTATAATTTCTTTGTCAATGCGATGGCTTTTCAGGATGCACGGCATATCTGGATAGCCACCGATGGAGGAGGCTTGTACCTTTACGATTGGCAGAAGCATCAGGTCAAGAACTATACTATCTCGCAGTCTTTGCCTTCCAACACCGTCTATGCCTTGGTCAAGACTCCAATTGGCAAGGTGTGGATGAGTACCGACAAGGGACTGGCTTTCATCAGTCATGGCAAGGTGACCAATCTCAACTTCTTCAAGGGATTGGAGCGGGAGTACAGGCGTATGGCTGTGGCCCGAATCCAAGACGGGCGAATGATTTTCGGAAGCAATGATGGTGCAGTGGTCTTGACATCCAAGTTTGCCAGGGGATTGAACTACAAGGCTCCTCTTCATATCACGGGTGTTGAGGTGGAAGGAAAGACTTTCGATGAGGCTGACCAACTGGAAGATTGGCATACAGAACTCTTCGGGATGTTGCAGGAAGGCAAGATGAATTTCTCTCATGATGAGAAAACCCTCATCGTGCATTTCGAGAGCATCAACTATCCGTATCAGCATGACATCCAGTATCAGTATTATCTGGAGGGGTACGACCATCAGTGGAGTGTGCCTTCTGCCTACCAGCAGGCTCGTTTTGCCAACTTGCCTCCTGGCAGTTACACCCTGCATGTCAAGGCAATGGGTAGGAGTAACGGACGCATATTGGGAGAATCCACCTTACGCATTCATATCGCCCAACCATGGTGGAACTCTTGGTGGGCATGGATTGTCTATCTCTGTATCTTAGGTTCTCTCGCCTATTTCGGCTGGGATTACTACAGGGAGCGTTTGCATCGCAAGTACTACGATGAAAAGATCAACTTCTTTGTGAATACCGCCCATAACATCCGTACCCCTTTGAGTCTTGTGCTGGCTCCTCTTGCCGATTTGGCGAAGGATGCTACACTGGGCGATAAGAGCCGAAAGTTCTTGGAGATGGCACAGCGTAATGGCGATAAGCTTCTGAAGATGGTGACCGAGTTGCTTGATTTCCAGAAAATAGCCGTAGCGAAGACACAAGTTCGCTTGCAGGAAGTGGAACTGTCTGTCCTCTTGCGTCAGCAGGTGGATAAGTTCCAGATGTCAGCCCAGGAGAAACGTATCAGTCTTCGGTTGGCAACCTGTGGACAGCATACCTTCTCTACCGATCTTTCTATGATGGATTTGATATTCGAGAATCTGCTCTCCAATGCCGTAAAATATACGCAGGTGGGTGGAACCATCACCGTTTCAGCTTCGCTCGATGAGGTTGCCAAGCAAGTCTGCATCCAGGTAAGCGATACCGGCATCGGTATCCCGAAAACCGAGGCCAAGCATATCTTCCAGAGTTTCTTCCGTGCCTCCAATGCGGTCAATTCTCAGGAGATGGGCAGTGGCTTGGGCTTGATGCTCACTCGCCAGCTTGTGCAGAAACTGGGAGGAAAGTTAACATTCGAGAGCGAGGAAGGCAAGGGAACTGCTTTCTTGGTTGTATTGCCTGATAACGGAAATGTTGATGTTTCCGTTTCTTCCAAGCCAGCAAGTCTGCCGAAAACTTCAGATACCTCCGTGTCTGCCGATGAAAGAATAATATCAGAGGAACCCCTTAAGGACACGCTCCTTTTTGTAGATGACAACGAAGACCTCCGTCAATACATCCGTATGGCTTTCGCCGACCAATATCATGTAGTGGATGTGGAGAGTGGCGAGGCTGCCTTGAAGTATCTGTCTGAGAATGGTGAGTGCGACATCGTGGTATCCGATGTGATGATGCCGGGTATGCAGGGCGACGAACTCTGCCGTCGCATCAAGGAAAACAAGGAGACCAGTTGGCTGCCTGTCATCCTCCTGACGGCGAAGGCTGGTCGCGACTTCATGATAGAAGGTCTAGACCTTGGAGCAGACGATTACATTGCCAAGCCGTTCGACTCTGCCATCCTTGCCAGCAAGATTGCGAGCATGTTGAAGAACCGTCACCGTCTGAGTCAATACTATATGGAGCAAAGTCTCTCCATCGTAAGAGGAGAGGACTCTGGGCTATCTTCTTCAAAGAGTCTGTTGCCAAGCGAAACTTCTCTGCCATCTGTGGCTTCCAGTGAAACGAATAAATCATCTGATGAAACAAATAAATCATCTGATGAAAAAGAACCGGATTTGGATCCGATGGACCAGTCTTTCGTTGAGAAAGCAACCCGTCTCGTTCTCGATAACCTGAGTGACACCGACTTCACCATCGACCGCCTTTGCCGGGAGATGGCGATGAGCCGTACTCTCTTTTATGGCAAGTTGAAGACTCTGACTGGGCAAGGACCGCAAGACTTCATGCGACTCATCCGTTTGGAGCAGGCTGCCCAGTATCTGAAGCAAGGCGATAGCGTCTTGGATGTCTCCGTGAAGACTGGATTTGTAAACGTAAAGTACTTCAGTACAGTCTTCAAGAAGCATTTCGGGGTGTCACCGAGTAAGTATGAATAAAATGAGCCATGTAAATGGCTGGTAAAGAAAGTAGGATTACTACCTTCTGATATTTAGCTGGTTATATATAAATGTAAGGTTTCAGACCTGGCGATAAGTCAGATTTGAAACCTTTTTTGTTTGCATTCTAACCTGGTTTTTCTCCCTATTCTGTACTTTTGCAGCCGAGTTCTTATAGTAACTCGCAATGAATAAACAATTAAACAGCAACTATAAACTAGGTTTAAAAATTTAATAATGAAAAGGAACTTTTTGAAAATCTGCTTGCTATTTGCAAGTATGTTTACTGCATTTTCTTGCAGTGCTAGTCCTTCGGTGATGGATACGCCAGATGCAAGCGAATCGATTCCTACCGCCCAGCAATGGAACAAGGATGTAGTAGGTTGGAATCTCGGCAATGAATTCGAGTGCTCAGCTCCTGGACAGGATGGTGAGTCGATGCAGATTGGCAACCCTGAAGGTTCCATCCATGCAGAGACAGCCTGGGGCAATCCCGTTGTTACCAAGAAGATGATACAAGCCGTGAAGAAGGCAGGTTTCAATGCCATCCGTATTCCAATCCGTTGGCAGTGCCACATTACCAACGCTCAGGCGATGAGCATCGACAAGGTTTGGATAGCCCGTATCAAGGAGGTGGTGGGCTGGTGCCTTGAAAACGGTTTGAAGGTTATCATCAATGTGCATCATGAAAAATGGCTCGAAGGTCGTCCTACCTATCAATATAAGGAAGAAAACTGCCAGAAGCTTGCGCTCCTCTGGATGAATATCGCCTCTGAGTTTGCCAATTATGACAGTCGCTTGGCTTTCGCCGGTACCAATGAGGTTCACATCAGGGACAACTGGGACAAGCCTACTGCCGAGAACCTCGAAGTGCAGAATGCTTACAATCAGATATTCGTGGATATGGTTCGTGCCACAGGCGGCAACAATGCCAAGCGCCACCTCATCTTACAGACTTACGTTTGTAACCCTTGGTTTGGCATCGAGAATGGAGATTTCATCATTCCAAAGGATGCCGAAGGCAATGGCAACAACTATATGAGTGTGGAATTCCACTACTATCAGCCATGGAGCTACGCTGGCGATTGCACCTACGATTACTGGGGTGATGCTTACAAGAATGCAGGCAAGATACCTGCTGAAAACGAGAAGACGATGACGGATTTCTTCGACAAGGCGGTGAATACCTGGAGCAACAAAGGACTGGGTATCGTAATAGGAGAGTGGGGAGTAACCGATCACTATAAGTCAAACTCAGAGAAAGTGCATGAAAACATGACCTACTACTGTAAGTTCTTGACTACGGAGGCTCGCAAACGAGGCTTCTCTACTTTCGTTTGGGACAACAACCACTTCGGCAACGGCTCTCAGAAGTATGGCATCTTCGACCGTTTCAAGAGTATGAAGGTGAATGCTCCTTGGATTCTCGAAGGAATCTTTGGGAAAGAATAATGTTAAACTAAAAACAAGATATCAATTATGAGAAAGAAAACTATGTTTCTCGGCCTGCTCGGTGCAGGTTTGATGTGGATGCCTGCTTCTGCCATTCTCGCTGCCCAGATGAACAATGCTGCGATGAGCGTTCAGCAGAACCAGGACATCAAGGGTACAGTGGTGGATGCCACTGGTGAAACCTTGATTGGCGCTAGCGTGAAGGTGGCTGGTACAACCAACGGTGCCGTTACCGATATGGATGGTAACTTTACGTTGAACTGCAAGCCTGGAGCAACGCTCGAAGTGAGCTACATCGGTTTCAAGACGATGACCGTGAAAGCTGCTAATGGCATGAAAATTACGATGCAAGAGGATGGTAAGGCCTTGAATGAGGTAGTTGTCACCGCCCTCGGTATTAAGCGAGACCGCAAGGCTCTCGGCTATGGCTTGGAGGAAGTGAAGGGTGAGGAACTCACCAAGGCGAAGGAAACCAACGTCATCAACTCTCTTTCTGGTAAGGTGGCTGGTCTCGTTGTGCAGAACACCGCTGGCGGTGCTTCTGGTTCTACCCGCGTGCTTCTTCGTGGTAATACAGAAATGGCAGGCAACAACCAGCCTCTCTACGTGGTGGATGGTGTGCCTTTGGATAATACCAACTTTGGCAGTGCTGGTGAAGCTGGTGGTTATGACCTCGGTGATGGTATCTCTGCCATCAATCCTGACGACATCGAGACGATGACCGTATTGAAAGGTCCTGCAGCCTCTGCCCTCTATGGTAGCCGTGCTTCCCACGGTGTTATCTTGATTACGACCAAGAAGGCGGAGAAGGATAAGATTTCCGTGGAGTACAATGGTTCTTATACTGTCGATACCCAGTTGGCTAAGTGGGACGACATCCAGGAGATATATGGCGCTGGCTACAATGGCGAGCTTCCTAATTCGAGCACTTCTGGTACGAACTCAAGTTGGGGACCTAAGGCCGATGACTTCATGTTCAAGTATTTCGATGGCGAGGAGCGTCCTTTCCTGATGCACCCTAACAACGCCTCCGATTTCTTCCGCACAGGTTTCACCGCCCAGAACTCTGCCATCCTCTCAGTTAATTCCGGTAAGACGGGTATGCGTTTCTCTGTTACCGATATGCGCAACAAAGACATCCTGCCTAACACCAATATGAGTCGTGACAACTTCAACCTCCGTGTGAATACCTCTGCAGGTCCTGTTGACTTCGACTTCACCGCCAACTATACTCGTGAGAAGGTGAAGAACCGTCCTGCCCTTGGTGACTCTCAGAGCAATGTAGGTAAGAACCTCATGACCCTGGCGGGTACCTACGACCAGGCTTGGTTGAAGCACTATGAGGATGCCGACGGCAACTACTCCAACTGGAATGGTAACGACCAGTATAACAAGAACCCATACTGGGATCTCTATAAGAACAGCAATACATCCGACAAGGACGTGTTCCGTTTTACGGGTAAGGCCATCTGGAACATCGACAAGCACCTCAAACTGCAGGGTACCATCGGTACCGACATCAACAGCATGAACTTCGAGGACTTCATCGCCAAGACAACTCCTGGAACTCCTGCCGGAAAGCTTACCGACCAAATCTTCAACAACCGCACACTCAACGCCGAGATACTCGCCCTCTACAATAACTCATGGGGCGACTTCGATGTCAACGCTACCGCTGGTGGTAACATCTTCAAGGTGAACAACAAGACCACTACCAACATCGGTCTCAACCAGCAGATGAATGGCATCCAGAACATCATGAACTATCAGGAACAGAACACTCGCGAGAGCATGTACAAGAAACAGATCAGCTCTCTCTATGCCAGTGCAAGCCTCGGCTACAAACATACTTACTATCTGGAGGGAACTCTCCGTGGAGATAAGTCTTCTACGCTCCCTTCTGGCAATAATACATATATTTATCCTTCTGTATCTGGTAGCTTGGTTTTCTCCGAGTTTATCAAGAACAAGAAGTTAATCAATTATGGTAAGATTCGCGCATCTTGGGCAAAGGTAGGTAGCGATACCGATCCATACCTGTTGGCACTCAACTATACCACGGGCAAGTACAGCTACGCGGGTTATACCATCGGTATGATAGCCAACTCAACACAGCCAAACAAGGATTTGAAGCCTACAATGACAGGTTCTTACGAGGTAGGTTTGGAGATGAAGTTCTTCAACGGGCGCTTGGGCTTGGATGCCACCTATTACAACCAGAACTCCAAGAACCAGATTTTGAGTTTGGCTTCAACCACCACCTCTGGCTATGCTTACCGCCTCATCAATGCCGGTGAGATTCAGAACCAGGGTGTCGAGATTGCCCTCAATGCCCGTGCCTTGCAGATCAAGGACTTCGCTTGGGACTTGGGTGTCAACTTCTCGAAGAATACCAACAAGGTGAAGTCGCTCACCGATGGCATGGACTACTTCGAGTTGGCGAAGGCATACTGGTGCGGTGTTTCTGTAGGTGCCAAGGTAGGTGAGAACTATGGAGCTATCCGTGGACACGACTTCCTCTACAACGACAAGGGTCAGGTGGTTGTCGATGCAGCTACTGGTCTTCCAAAGATTGACCAGAAGATCAAGACCATCGGCAACTCTACTTGGGACTGGACAGGTGGTTTCTACTCAACCTTCAGCTACAAGAACTTCCGCCTCTCTGCTGCATTCGATGTGAAGGTAGGTGCCGACATCTACTCTATGTCTATGCGTTCTGCATACCAGACTGGTAAGGCAAAGGGAACATTGGCAGGTCGTGAGGAGTGGTACACTTCTGAGGAGGCTCGCAAGGCTTCGGGTATGGACCTTGCCGCATGGCGTGAGTCTGGCAACTGCAAGGGACTCGTAGTGGATGGTGTTATCGACAATGGTGATGGTACTTATCGCAAGAACGACATCGCCGTGAACCCTGAAGATTACTGGAAGCATGTGGCAAATGGCGTGCAGAGTGCCTTCGTTTACGACAACTCTTACGTGAAGTGTCGTGAGATTACTTTCGGCTATACCTTCCCGGAGAGCATCCTGGGCAAGTATGTCAAGGGCTTGACCGTATCCTTCGTGGCTCGTAACCCATTCATTGTTTGGAAGAACATTCCTAACATCGACCCAGACTCCAGCTACAATACTTCAGGTCTCGGTCTGGAATATGGTTCCCTGCCATCTCGCAAGAGTTATGGTTTGAACGTGAACGTGAAGTTCTAATCTCGAAAAAATAGAATCAATTTCTTTAGAAGAGTTCTAATATATAATAAGGTAAGAAAATGAACAATATAATCAAGAAATATATAGGTAAGAGCAGCCTGATGATGGCTTTCGCCCTGATGGCAACCGGCACTGCGATGACTTCTTGCTCAGATGATACCTTGAGCAACATCAATACCGACAAGACCAAGGTGAGCGAGCTCGACCCTAACGCACAGTTGACAACAGCTTTGTTGCAGACTTACGGTGACTTCAGTCTGATGGATACCTACCGTAACTATATAACTGGTTTCCCACAGTATTTCGCTGGTGGTTGGAATGTAACCAATTATGCTGGTTCTAATTTCAGAGAAGATGATATATCCCGTCGAGTTTGGGACCGCTATTATGAAATCAGTATCAAGAACCTTGTGGATGCCATCCACAATTCTGCTGACAAGGCAAACTTGAATGCGGCACTTCGTATCCATCGTGTCTATCTCACGGCAGTTTTGGCAGATACCTACGGTGACGTGCCTTGTTCGGAGGCAGGTCTGGGTTATATCTCAGGTATCTCCACCCCTAAGTATGATACCGTAGAGGAACTCTACAGTTGGTTCTTCGAGGAACTTGACGCTTGCGAGAAGCAGCTTGGCACAGGTACCGACCGCATTTCTGGTGATGTCACCAGCATGGGTGGTGATGTAGCTCAGTGGAAGAAGTATGCCAATGCACTCCGTATGCGCTATGCCATGCGCATTTCCGATGTTAATCCACAGAAGGCAAAGGAGGAGTTTGAGAAGGCTGTAGCTGCCGGTGCCATCGCCAGTGCAGCCGATGATGCTTATATCAAGTATGCTGATGCTCCATTTACCTATTATGATGGAGCCAACGACTACGATTTCCGTGCCAATGCATTGAGCGAGATTCTCTATGGTCAGGATGCCACATCGCCTACCATGGTATGCTCTACCTTGTTCTATCAGTTGCAGAAAACCAACGACCCTCGTCTCTATCGCATCTGCCGTCACTACTACAATATCAAGCGTAGTCAGGTGAAGCCAGATAAGGAGCAGAACATCGACTTGACCGATGATTTCCTGGCTTACTTCCAGAGCAAGAACCTCGGTGAGGAGCCTTGCAACCCTGGTGCAGCCTGGTACACAGACTGGATGAATCCAGCTACGTTGGATGACCTTCCTACTTTGAAGAAGTATGCAGAGATAGACGCGAACACTTATGCCAACTCTGATTATATAGCCCGAGCTGGTCGTCCTTGCCTGAACATCGACTTCGAGATGCCTTCTTGTCCTGGCGACTTGATGAGCTATGCTGAGGTAGAGTTCCTCAAGGCTGAGGCTGCAACCATGGGTTGGAATGTAGGTGGTGGTGATGCTGAGAGTCACTACGAGGCTGGTGTTCGTGCCAGCATGGAGTTGCTCAACAACTACTATCTTACATCCAACAAGATTTCCAAGGAAGAGATCAATGAGTTCATTGCTAACAACAAGTTGGGTGACAATCCTAAGGAGACCATCAACACCCAGGCTTGGATTCTCCACATGATGAACCCTTCTGAGGGTTGGGCTAACATGCGCCGCTCTGACTATCCTGCCATCTTGAATCGTGATCTCTTGACCAAGAATGGTTTCACTTATACGGATCCCGATTGGTCAATGCCTGTCCGCTTGCAGTATCCTGAGTTGGAAGCTCAGTACAACAATGCCAACTACAAGGCTGCCATCGAGCGTATGGGTGGTACTGATGATTGGCACAAGAAGCTTTGGTGGGACAAGGCTGATGTAAAACTTCAGCCAGACTTCAATCCTCCATTCGGAAAGGGATATAGCAAGTAGTGTTTAATGTTAAGTGTTAAATGTTAAGTCTTATAGGACAATAGAATAGAATAATTAATTATGAATAAGACAATGAAACAATATAAGGGAAAAGTCTTGAAGGCTATGATGATGCTCTTAGCCGTGGGTTTCGCACTGGCTGGTACATCTACCTTGTCTTCTTGCTCTTCTGACGATGAACCATACTTCACTGTCAGCGAAGATGACGATCCACGTATCTTGAACACCGACTTGGCTGATTCCAAGATAGACCGCAAGACTAATTATAAGTTGGAAATCAAGGTGACTCCTGTTCACTACACCACTGTGACATGGTTGCTCGATGGCATTCAGATTTATGAAGGTACCACCATCGACCAGACTTTGCCTGTAGGTAATCATGAACTGAAGATTGTGGCAACCACCACCAAGGGCAAGAGCACATCCCGCACCTTGAACGTTACCGTGACTCCTGCTGCCGATGACCCAGCCCTGGGTACCAATGCCATCGAGCTTTGGGTAGCTCCGGGTGCTGAGACCACTATCCATAAGTGCAAGAATCTCGGTACAGTTACTAAAGTAATGGTAGGTGGCAAGGAAGTAGCCTTTGAGGTTCTCGAAGAGGGCACAGCCTTGAAGCTCACAGCTCCTAGAGGTTTGGAGAATGGTGACTATGATATCACTTTGGTAGATGGTGAGGGCAACCAGTTCTCTGGCGGAATCATCAAGGTAACCACCGAGGCTCGCCCATCTATGGAGAACACCATCTGGGAAGGTGAGTTTGCCGTGACATGGGGTACACCATTCGATGCCTTGAAGGATACCTTCCTCTCAAAGGTGAAGGCGGGCACCATCCTCCGTGTTTATGTGGATGGAAACGGTCAGGGTACCGCTGCCACAGCTTGGTGGAACAACATCCTTACTGGTAAGGGCGACCCAGATCGTGGCGACAACATGGTGAATGGACCTGCTAAATGGGAATTTGAACTGACCGACTTGTCTATCCAACTCTTGACAGAGCAGAATGGTCTCCTCCTCGTGGGTGACGGTTACACCGTAAAGAAAGTAACTATTGAATAAAATATTAGAAAGATTTCCGTTTTTAACATAAAACGTCAAACCTTTGAATTTATGAAGAAAATATTATTATCTATTTCAATGTTGGCATTGGCTTATACAGCCAGTGCCAATGTTCCAGTTATCAAGAGCGACCCTAAGATAGAGGCTCAGGTAGAACAAACCCTGAAGAAACTCACCTTGGAGGAAAAGATAGGTCAGATGATGGAATTGGTGACCGACCTCTTTGGTGCCAACGACAAGAATGGTGTGTTCTATATCGACGAGCACAAGACCGATTCTATCCTTTCTCGCTATAAGATTGGATCTATCCTCAACGCTCCTAATACTTGCGCACCAACCGCCAAGCAGTGGGAGAAGTACATCTCACAGATTCAGAAGATTTCGATGAAGCGCATCGGCATTCCTTGTGTCTTCGGTCTCGATCAGAACCATGGTTCTACCTATACACAGGACGGAACCCTCTTCCCGCAGAACATCAATGTGGCTGCCACCTTCAATCGTGAGATAGCTCGCCGTTCGGCTGAGGCTACCGCTTATGAGACTCGTGCGGTGAGTGTGCCTTGGACTTACAGTCCTACCGTTGATCTCGGTCGTGATGCCCGTTGGCCTCGCATCTGGGAGAACTTTGGCGAAGATTGCTACCTCAGTTCAGAGATGGGCAAGGCGATGGTCTATGGTTTCCAGGGCGAGGACCCAAACAACATCGACCAGTATCACATTGCCACTTCAATGAAGCACTTCATGGGCTATGGTGTGCCTTGGACCGGTAAAGACCGTACGCCAGCCTATATCTCTCCTGCCGACTTGCGAGAGAAGCACTTCGCTCCTTTCCTGGCGGGTCTGCAGGCTGGAGCCTTGACCGTGATGGTGAATTCCGCTTCCGTCAATGGTATGCCGATGCACGCCAACAAGGACATCCTGACAGGATGGCTGAAGGAAGAGACAGGATGGGATGGTGTGCTCATCACCGACTGGGCAGACATCAACAATCTCTATACTCGTGAGATGGTGGCAAAGGACAAGAAGGATGCGCTCCGCATTGCCATCAATGCTGGTATCGATATGATTATGGAACCTTATTCTTGCGATGCTTGTGGCTATCTTGTAGAACTGGTGAAGGAAGGAAAGATTCCGATGAGTCGCATCGACGATGCCTGTCGCCGTGTGCTTCGCATGAAGTACCGTCTCGACCTCTTCAAGAACCCAACCCAGAAACTGAAGAATTATCCTAAGTTTGGTGGCAAGGAGTTTGCCAAGCTCGCCTTGGAGGGAGCTACCGAGAGTATGGTGCTCCTGAAGAACGAGGGTAATATCCTTCCTTTGCAGCATGGCAAGAAGATTCTCCTCACGGGTCCTAATGCCAATCAGATGCGCTGCCTGGACGGTGGATGGAGCTATACCTGGCAGGGTCATCGTGCCGATGAGTTTGCCGGCAAGTACAATACTATCTATGAGGCATTCTGTAATGAGTATGGCAAGGAGAATGTTATCTTGAACCAGGGTGTTACCTATAATGAGAAGGGAAAATACTGGGAGGAGAACGAACCTCAGATTCCGGGGGCAGTGGCAGCAGCGAAGGATGCCGACGTCATCGTGGCTTGCATTGGCGAGAATTCCTATACCGAGACTCCGGGCAACCTGACCGACCTTTGGCTCTCAGAGAATCAGCGTAATCTGGTCAAGGCTTTGGCTCAGACAGGCAAGCCTGTCATCTTGGTGCTGAATGAAGGTCGTCCTCGTCTCATTGCTGATATCGAACCATTGGCACAGGGCATCATCGACATCCTTATCCCTGGCAACATGGGTGGCGATGCCTTGGTAAACTTGGTATCGGGCAAGTCAAACTTCAGTGGCAAGATGCCTTACACCTATCCTAAGGAAATCAATTCGCTCGCCAACTATGACTTCAAGAAGAGTGAGGAGGTGGGTACGATGGAAGGTGCTTACGACTACAATGCGAAGATTACTCAGCAGTGGGGCTTCGGATATGGTTTGAGCTACACCTCTTACAAATATAGCAACCTGAAGGTTTCCCAGTCTGATTTCCGCCACGGCGACATCATCAAGGTGAGCGTGGATGTAAAGAATACAGGTAAAATGGCTGGTAAGGAAAGTGTGCTCCTGTTCAGCAGTGATCTCATCGCTAGTATGGTGCCTGATGGCCGTCGTCTTCGTGCCTTCGACAAGATAGAACTTCTGCCAGGCGAAACCAAGACTGTAACTTTCGATTTAAAGGCAGACGATTTGGCCTTCGTTGGTTGGGATGGCAAATGGAGATTGGAGGAAGGTGACTTCAAGTTGATGATTGCTGACCAGAGTGCTGATATCCATTGTACTGATACTTATCTATGGAAATCTGCTAACCGATAAAGTATATATAAAAGAAGAGTTTTAGAAAAGAGCGTACCAATAGTGGTGCGCTCTTTTTGTTTGCTTAGTTACTTCTATAGGGGTGCTGAGTAGTTACTTCTATGGGTGCTTCTTAACAGTAAGATTCTGGGTCTTTACCTCTTTACTGTTTCCTCCCACCATAATCTGGAAGTCGCCAGGTTCAATCACATGCTTTAATTCAGCGTTATAGAATTTGAGCATTTCAGGAGTGATGTCGAAGCTGATTTCCCTGCTTTCTCCTGCAGCCAGATGGAGGCGCTGGAAACCTTTCAGCTCCTTGACAGGGCGAGAAATGCTGGCTACCATATCACGGATATAGAGCTGAACTATCTCGTCGGCATCACGGCTGCCCGTATTCTTTACGTTGATGGTGGCGGTAATCTTCCAGTCATCCCTATTGACTTCATGGCTGCTTAGCTTCAAGTCGCCATACTCGAAAGTGGTGTAGCTCAGCCCATAACCAAACGGATAGAGAGGACCATTGCTTACATCCAGACAATTGCTGGCAAACTTGGCAAATTTCTGATTGTCATCTGGTACTGGTCTTCCCGTATTCTGATGATTGTAGTAGAGAGGCTCCTGTCCGGTTGTCTTTGGCATGGAAGTGGTGAGCTTACCTGATGGAACCTTGTCGCCGAAGATGACATCGCAAAGTGCATCTCCCATCTCAGAACCACCAAACCATACGTTCATGATGGCAGGAATGTGTTCATTCTCCCATGACAAAACCGTAGGGCGACCGGCAAAGTTGAGCAATACGACAGGTTTTCCCGTCTTTGCGAGTTCTGCCAGAAGTTCCTGCTGCACATCAGGCATTTCCAGATTAGTGCGGCTTGCGCATTCACCGCTCATGTCGGCAGTTTCGCCCATTGCGCATACTATCACATCTGCTTCCTTTGCTATCTGCAGTGCCTCGTTCTTCATTTTTACCTCATCTCCCCAGGCAATAGACTTGCCCTGTTCGCCGTTCTTCTGAAGTTCCCTATCGCGCCAGATATTGCTGCCCTGTGCATATAATAAGGTGGCTTTGCCATCGAGCGCTTTCTCCATGGCTTCCTTGATAGTAGTATATTTCTCTGGAGCTTGAGCTACACTCCATGTGCCGGCAATATTGTTGCGGGTATCTGCAAGAGGACCAATCAGCGCTATCTTTCCCTGTTTCTTCAGAGGAAGAAGATTTCCTTCATTTTTCAGAAGCACGAAGGTCTCGGCTGCTACGTCGCGAGCTATCTGTCGGTTTTCGGCAGAGTAGATGTCGGTCTTGTTTCGCTTGGTATTGCAGTAGCGGTAAGGATTGTTGAACAATCCCAGTTTGTATTTTGCCTCAAGGATGCGGCGGCAGGCAGTGTTGATGTCTTCCTCCGTCACCTTGCCCTCTGCCACGCTTTGTGCCAGATGCTTGACGAAGGCATTGGAGCACATATCCATATCCGTACCAGCCAGGAGTGCCTGTTCTGATGCCTCTTTCAGATCCTTGGCAGTGCCGTGGTTCAGAATCTCGGCGATAGATGCATAATCTGTTACGAGAAAGCCCTTGAATCCCCATTGTTTTCTCAAGACATCGGTCATCATCCAGTGGTTGGCGGTGGCAGGGGTATAATCTATCAGGTTGAACGAAGACATTACGCTGCCTACGCCAGCCTTTACCACGGCTTCGTAAGGAGGCAGGTATTGGTTCATCATGCGTATGCGACTCATATCCACGGTGTTGTATTCCTTTCCGCTTTCCACGGCTCCGTAGAGGGCAAAGTGCTTGAGGCACGCCATGATTCTATCGGCTCTCAATATCTCCTCTGTGCGCATGTCGGCGCCCTGGTAACCCTGTGTGAGTGCGGCACCCATCACGCCGCTCAGGTAAGGATCCTCTCCGTTACCCTCGCTGATTCGTCCCCATCGGGCATCGAGTGCAATATCTACCATGGGCGAGTAAATCCAGTTGATTCCTGCAGCACTGGCTTCCTTTGCCGATACTTCGCCTACCTTCTTCATCGCTTCTGTATCCCAGGAGCAGGAGAGGGCGAGGGGGATAGGGAATATGGTCTCGTAGCCGTGGATTACGTCCATGCCCACCAGCAGCGGAATGCCCAGACGGCTGTTCTTGATGGCGATGTCCTGGAGAGCCTTGATTTTGTCGAGTCCCTTGATGTTGAATACGCCGCCCATATTGCCTTTTGCAATGTCGCCACCCACCTGGGTGTCCAGGGCTCCACCGGTAGTGATATCGCCAGCCACCATCAGGTTGAGCTGACCGATTTTCTCCTGCAGAGTCATCTTTGCCATCAGCTGGTCGATATACTCCTTCATCGGCAGGATTTTACCTTTTTGAGTTGTTGTAGCAACTTTCTTCTTGCTGGCGGGTGTATGGGCGATGGCAGGAACCATCAGCGAGCCAGCCAGCAGAAATGATAGTGATATGAATGCTGTTCTCATGTTTACGATGTTTTTGTTATGTATTAACTCCACTCATTTTATTTCAGTTCAAACGCCTTTTTGAGTTTCAGCTGATCGGAAGCATTTCCGACGAGTGCCTCAAACTTGCCTGCTTCTGCCTTCCAGGATGCAGCTGTTTCATCATAGAAGCTGAGTGCCTGCTTATTGATGGTGATGTTTACATCCTTGTTCTCTCCCGGCTGCAGGTAAACCTTCTGGAATCCCTTCAGCTCCTTGTAAGGGCGATCGACAGAAGCCTTTACATCATGGATATAGAGCTGGATGGTTTCTGCACCGGCACGTTTGCCAGTGTTCTTTACATTCACGGTAAAGGTGATAGAGTCATTCAGATTCATCAGATTCTTATCACTGCGAAGATTAGAGATGGCAAACTGAGTGTAGCTCAATCCATGTCCAAAGGCGAATGCTGGCTTGATGTTTTTCTTATCAGTCCAACGGTAACCTACGTAGATGCCTTCCTTATACTCCTCATCAATGATGTTGCCCTCAGTCTTGGCTCCACCTTCCTTGCGCCAGGTGCCCGGATAGGTGTTTAATGCGTGGGCACCCACTTCCTGCAATGAGTTTACCCATGTGAATGGTAATTTGCCGCTAGGATTCTTGTCGCCGGTGAGGATAGAAGCCAGAGCTTCACCGCTTTCGCTACCGATATACCATCCCTGAATGATGCCAGCCACTTTTTCTTTCCAAGGCATAGCCACAGCATTACCCGAGATATTCACATAGATGAAGTTCTTGTTGGCTTTAGCCAAAGCCTCGATGAGCTTGTCTTGAGCGTATGGCAATTCAAGCTGTTTGCGGTCGTGACCTTCGCAATCCTGATAATCACTCTTGTTCAAGCCGCCAAACATCACCACGTAATCAGCATGCTTGGCTTTTTCTACGGCTTCGGCTATCAGCTCAGCCTCGCTGCGTTTGTCCTCCAGATTCTGTCCGGTAGTTACGCCATTGTAATTTCCGCTTACATCGCCTACATAACCTCGGGCAAACTCCACTTCCACATTATCTTTTTCCAGTCGAGATTTTAATCCGTCGAGTGGCGAAATCTCCCGCTGTACCTTGAGAGAAGAGCTGCCTCCACCCACGGTCATCATCTTCACGGCATTTTCTCCTACTACCAAAACACGTTGTGCTTTCTGGGTATTGATAGGAAGCACATGGTTCTTGTTCTGGAGCAGTACGATGCCTTCTTCGGCAATCTGTCTGGCTGCTGCATAGTGGCTGTCAGAACAGAGGAAACCGTGAGGACGGTTCGGATTCATAGTGGTGCGATAGAAGAGGCGCAATACGCGGCGCACCTTTTCATCCAATTCCTTGGTGGTGTATTTACCTTCCTGGATACCTCTTATGTATGGTACGGCAAGGTAGTAATTATCGTAGGCATTGCTGGCACCCATAGTCAATCCGTTCGTCCATGTGCCGAACTCTATGTCGAGCCCGTTCTTCACGGCTTGGTCGGTATCGTGTGCGCCTCCCCAGTCGCTTACCACTACGCCGTCATATTTCCAGTCGCCCTTCAGAATCTTGTTCAGTGTCCACTGGTTGTGGCAGTTGTGTTCGTTCTTGTAGAGATTATAAGCGCCCATGATTCCCCAAGTCTTTCCTTTCTCTACAGCAGCCTTGAAGGCTGGGAGATAGATTTCATGGAGGGCACGGTCGCTCACGATGACGTTTACCTGATGACGGTATTCCTCGTCGTTATTGAGGCAGTAATGTTTCACGCAGGCTGATACTCCCTTAGACTGTAATCCTTGGATATAAGGTACAACCATGATGCTTGCCAGGTAAGGATCTTCACCCATATATTCGAAGTTGCGTCCGTTCAATGGGGTGCGATAGATGTTCACGCCAGGACCTAGAATCATGTCTTTTCCTCGATACAAAGCCTCTTCGCCTAATGATTCTCCATAGATTCTGCTCATCTGTGGGTTCCAGGATGCTGCCAGGCAGGTGAGGGCAGGGAAGGCTACGCAGGAGTCATTGGTCTGACCAGCCTGCTCCCATTCGTCCCACAATACATCAGGGCGAACACCGTGAGGGCCATCATCTGTCCAGAAGTCTGGAAATCCCAAACGGGGAACTCCTGCTGAGGAAAACTTACTCTGTGCATGAATGATGCGAATCTTCTCTTGAAGTGTCATTCGGGCAATGGCATCGTCGATGCGTTGTTCTACAGGTTTGGTGTTGTCGAGATATACGGGCAACTGACCAGTTTGTTGTGCGCTGGAGGTGGCTATAGCCGCCATCGACAGTGCGCAGGATAGAATGAAGTGTTTCATGTTTCTTGTGAATATTATTTCTTATGAATATAAATTGTTAGTTATGAAAATGCGTATCTGTCATTTTCGGTTGCAAAGTTACTAAATAATAAGGTATAAACCGAGTGCTTGCAAAGAAAAAGTGGAAAAATATCATCTGTGATTTTTATAAGTACCTGATAAATAGTGCTGTTTGAAAAATGAAAATGTGGCTAAAAGTGGAAGAAAATGAAAATGAAGAATGCGCTGTAGAAATAATTGATGGGTGTCTATGCTGAAGATGAGGATGCTCTCAATTCGCTGTACGCTGGAGAAATTGCAGCCAAATGCGCAGCCGGGTGATGAGGTAACTTACAATGGCCATTATCAGAACACGGGTATCTTCCTCTTGAAGTATTTGGGCCGCCCAGGTGGAGGAAAGGTACTCAACAAGGCAAAGACTGCATACGATGTGCTTGGTGTACCTGAGCGTATCCAGTGGACGGAAAGCAAGAAATACTTGCCAATCCCTCAGGATGAAATAGAGGCAGCTAAGGGTACTTTAAAGCAGAATGAATATTAATAGTCTGTTCTCTTAGTAATAAGTTATGTTCGGCACTGCTGAACCTATGTTCAACACTGCTGAACTTATGTTTAACACTGCTGAACTTATGTTCAACACTGCTGAACATAGATTTCTTCGTAGTTTAAAAACTTTTATTCCTAGGAATAAGTGATAATATAAAAAAGAGTGTGAGTTTTCTCGGTTAGAAGACTCACACTCTTTTTCTTATGTCATTACTCTGCATTCATATATTACTCTGCTTTCAGTCCCATAGACTTGATATATCCAGCTTGAGGCACGCAATTCTGAAACTTGGCATTCTCAATGTTCTGTAATAAGCCCCTTTCTAGATTTGATATTCTTGAGTGGATCTTATGCGATTATCATACAGAGCTTGAGTACGTTTTCCTCGAAGTGTTCCTTGTCTATGGCATTGTTCTTGAGTATGGAACGGTAGTTATATACGGTTTGTGGCGAATAAGACAGGATGCCGGCAATCTTGGAACTTTCGGTGATGCCTAGTCTTAACAGAGCGCACACACGTAGGATAGGGGGCATTTCTCCATTCTCTTTCAGCTGGATGTGTGCCGATTCGGTGAGTTGCTGGTTCAGCTCGCTTATAAAAGTTGGGTACAGAGACAGGAATGCCTTGTCGAATTCCGTCAAAAACTCCTTGTTTTCCTTTTCTGTACTGGTTGAGGAAGAAAGGAGGCTCAGAAGTTCCTTGCTTTGGTTGGCTTTTATCTTTCTTACAGCCAAGGTGCGCAGTTTGCTGTTTCTCTCTATGTTCTTATAACACAGGTCAATATACACCTTTACCAGTCTTTCACGCTTCTGATTGGTATCCTTCAGTTCGTCGTTGATGAGATGCAACTGTCCATTGAGAATTTCCATTTTTGCGGATGTTGCTGAGATTTCATCTTTCTTTTGTTTCAGCAGCCTGTTCTTCTTGCGGATGAACAGGCTGCTAATACCTACTCCAAGTAGGAGCAGGATAATGACCAATAGGGCGATGTTGAGCAATCTGTTGGTTGTTTTGATGTCATCTGTATAGGCATTGGTAATCAATTGTAATTTGGATGAAATCTCAATGCGTCGCAACCGGTTGTTGTATGCATAAGCATCTTCCAGGGATAGATTGATGTATTCCTGGGCTTTTTTCAGACTTCTTGTCTTATGTTTGTAGATGAAGAGTGCGATGTCCTGTAGGGCTACGTTTTCTTTTGTTGCAGAAGTGACGTCTGAGATAGCTGCAATCAGGAGGTAATGCTCCATTAGCTCTAGGTTGTTGGCCTTCTGATAGATCTCAGAAAGCGCAAAGGCGGTCATGGCATGCAGACGGCTGTTGCCCTTTTCCATGCTCAGTGCTTTTTTGTAGTATTGTATGGTCCTGTTATTGTTGGGATGATTGCTGTAATAGTATAATTCTCCCAACAGATAGTAATAGAATGCATCTTTCTTTGGAGATAGTTCTATTGCTTTCTTCAGGTATTTCACTTTCTGCTGGTTGTAATTCTTGCTGAATTCATTGTTTTCACAATAGGTTGCCCAGTTGTTGTATAGTCCGTAAAGAGTATAATAATATAGGAACTGGTAGTCATGCGAATCTTCTTGAGGTTCTATCTTCTGAAGAATTTCCTTTGCTTCTGCATAGAATCCACGTGTGATCAATAACCTGGTTTGGCTAAGCTGGAATCTTTTGTTAAATAATATATTGTTACTCTTTTGGGCAAGGATAAGACCTTTGTTTACGTAGGTCATCGCCGAGTCGTATTCGTAGGCTTTGTATTCGTTGGCGAGTTGTTCGTATAGTTTTAATTTGTCTTCGTTGCTGGTAACATACTTAGCTCCTTGCTTGATTTCGTTTAAGTTTTTCTCTTTTAACTCTACATAATGGGCACGTTGTGCCAGGGCAGCATCCAGTTGCTTGTATAGCTGGTTGTTGTCTCCTTTTACGTATATCGGCTGTATCATCAGGGTGATGATTATAATGATAAGATGTCTCATATTTCCTATGTTTTTAGATTCCGCTGCAAAAATAATAAAAAACATTGAGAATCTCGCATCTACTAGCCGCTTTTTTTGAGAATTCGCAAAATCTTGATATTCAGAGCCGTGAGATTGGTTCTAGATACCGACAATCTACCAAAAGCCTACTATTCGCACCAACTTATTGATTTTTGCCGTACTTTTGCGACAACAAACAATTTTAATCATAATAAACCTATTAAATTATGGATAAAACGAACTTATCAAAGAAAGCAGGTCTGCTGATGGCAGGATGCTTGATTACTTTAAATGCTTTTGGTCAGGCAACCATTAAAGGACAGGTGGTGGATGCCACAGGTGAACCAGTCATTGGTGCCAGCATTCTGGTGAAGGACACCAAGAATGGTGCGGTATCTGACTTGGATGGCGGTTACACACTTAATAATGTAAAGGATGGTGCCGTCCTGGTATTCTCTTACTTGGGTTATCGTACCCAGGAGATTCCTGTAAAGGGAAATCATGTCATCAATGTGACGCTGAAGGAAAATGATGAGGTGCTCGACGAAGTGCTTGTCGTGGGTTATGCCGTGGGCAGCAAGCGAACTGTGTCGGGTGCTGTTGATCGCATCAAGAAGGAAGATATGAACAAGGGAGTAGTAACCAGTCCTGCCGAGGCCTTGAAGGGTAAGGTAGCTGGCGTTGTCATCTCTCAGGCAGGTGGCGATCCTACCAGTTCGCCAAGCATCCGAGTTCGTGGTACATCTTCTCTTTCAGGTGGTAACGACCCGTTGGTTATCATTGATGGCGTCTTTGCTGATATGACGATGTTCAATTCCCTGGCTCCTGGCGATATTGAGAGTCTGACCATCCTGAAGGATGCTTCTGAGACTGCCCAGTATGGTTCACGTGGTGCTTCCGGTGTCATCGTTGTTACTACTGCCAAGGGTAAGCTGGGTTATTCCAGCCTGAGTTACAATGGTCAGTTTGGTGTCAATACAGTTTACAAGAATCTGGATATGATGTCGGCTTCTGAATATCGTGAGACAGCCAAGTCTTTGGGACTGACCTATACCGATATGGGTGGCGATACCAATTTCCTCGAGGAGATTGAGCGCAATGTGGGTCTCACCCAGAATCATAATCTCTCTTTTTCTTCGGGTACAGATACTTCCAGTCTGCGTGCTTCTCTGGGATTCATTCTCCGTCAAGGTGCCTTGAAGAATTCTGATATGAAGAATTTCACGGTAAAATTGGATGGCACCCAGTATCTTTTCGATAAGCATCTGAAGCTGGAACTCGGAATGTTTGGCTCTCAGCGCAACAGCAATATTCAGTATGATATGCACAAGATGTTCTATTCTGCCACTGCTTACAACCCTACCTATCCTCATGTAAGAAACGACAAGGGTGAATGGGATGAGGACTTGCTTGCCAATGAAATCTGGAATCCACTGGGATTGCTAGATATTGATGACTTCTACAAGGATGCCTCTGTCAATGTTCATGGAAAGGCAACTGTCAATATCATCGACGGACTCTCTGTAAGTGCCTTTGGCTCATACAACTATTGGAATCGTGATAACAAGTTCTATATTCCTAACAACATCCAGATGGGTAAGTTGAACGGTAATGGATGGGCTTATATAGCCAATACCAACCGTAAGGACTATATGGGCAACATCATGGTGAATTTCTCCAAGGATTTCGGTAAGCATCACATTGATGCCTTGGCTCTGATGGAGGGACAGAAATACACTTACGACTGGAACTCACAGGAAGCACATGGATTTGACTCCAACTACTTCAAGTTCAATAATATGAAGGCTGCTGCCAATGTGAGCTGGGGTAATCTGCAGTCTAACTATAACGAATATACCCTGAGTTCTTATATGGCTCGTGTCAACTATATGTTTGCTGACAGATACATCGCTACGATCAATGTACGTACCGATGGCTCTTCCAAGTTGGGTGATGGCCAGAAGTGGGGCTGGTTCCCTTCTGCTTCCTTGGCCTGGGTAATCAGTAATGAGCCTTGGATGAAGAAAATCAAGCAGATAGACAATTTCAAGATTCGTGCAGGATATGGCGTAACCGGTAATCAGGATGCCATCGATCCTTATACCTCTCTCGCCCTGATGGAGCCTAATGGTGTAACTACCGTCAACGGCGCAACAAGTACTACTTTTGCGGTTACCTCCAACAGCAACCCTGATCTGAAGTGGGAGGTAAAGAAGACGTTTGATGCCGGTTTCGACCTGTCGATGTTCAAGCAGCGTCTCAACGTAACCTTCGACTGGTACACGTCCGAGACTTCGGATATGCTTTATACCTATACAGTGCCGGTGCCGCCTTTTACTTACGACCGTCTGTTGGCCAATATGGGTACCATGACTAATATGGGATTTGAACTGGCTGTTCGTGGTGACATCATCAAGACAAAGGACTTCACCTTCAATTCCGGTCTGAATTTCTCTTATCAGAAGAATAAGCTGAAGAAGTTGAGCGGTACCTACAAGGGACAGCCTATGACAACGAGCGAGCATATCTCTGTTGCCACCGTAGGTGCGGCTGGTCTGGTACATAATAATGGTGTAACCTATCTCATTGAGGGACAGCCTGTAGGTGTGTTCTATCTGCCTCACTGCACAGGTATCGATGAGAATGGACAGTATATCATCGAAGACCTTGATGATAATGGTACCATTGATACGGGTGACAGTGGCGACCGCAAGGTTTGCGGACAGGCAATCCCTAAGTACTTCCTCGGTTGGGATATGGGCTTCAAGTACAAGAACTGGGATTTGAGCATGCAGTTTAATGGTGCTTTCGGTCATAAGATTTACAATGCTACATCCATGACCTTGAGCAATATGAGTAATTTCCCAACCTATAATATTCTGAGCGGTGCACAGCATCTCAACAATGGCAAGGGAATCCATGATGTTCAGATTTCAGATTACTGGTTGGAAAAGGGTGACTATATGAACTTCGAATACGCTTCTCTGGGCTACACCTTCACCAAGGATATGCTCAAGTGGAAGTTCATCAACAACATTCACCTGTCGTTGTCGGTCAACAATATCTGTACCCTCACAGGTTACAAGGGCTTGACTCCAATGATCAACTCTGCAACCATCAGTGGTGACAATCTGGGTATTGACGACAAGAACATCTATCCTCTGAGCCGTACCTATACATTGTCGCTCTCTGTGAATTTCTAGATGTTTACGCTAGTATATAATGGATTATATTATTCTTATCAAGAACTACATTATTAATATATAAAGGATTACAGTTATGAAACAATATATTATAGGTTCGATGCTTCTTTCATCGATATTACTGGCTAGTTGCTCACTGGAAGAAACTCCACGAAGCAAGTTTTCAGAGCAGGAGGCTTTCAGTACCCCTAAGCTTACCTACGTAAATACGGTGGCTAATGTATATTCTTCCATCGGAAATGGATTGTATGGAAGTGATGGTGGCTCTGTGCATACCTTTCAGGAGTTCTCTTCTGATGCCAGTATGATTCCTGGCCGCCAGGGTGACTGGTTGGATGGTGGAGCCTGGCAGAACATTTTCCTCCACAATTTCGAATCGTCTGTAAGCAAGTATAACGATGTTTGGAACAACCTGTATCGTGTCATCGGTCTTGCCAATTCTTCCATCGACCGACTCAACAAGTATCTGGGTGAGCATCCGGAGTATGCAGACTATGTGTATGAGTTGAGAGCACTTCGTGCCATCTATTATTATTATGTGATGGATCTCTTCGGACAGGTACCATTGGTTGTTTCTTCTGAAGTAAATGCTAATGAGGTGGCGCAGTCCAATCGCTCTGATGTCTTCAAGTTTGTCACTTCAGAATTGGCGGAATGCATTCCTCATCTTTCCGGTCAGAAGAGCCAAAATGAGGGAGAGTATTATGGTCGAATTACCAAGGCTGTGGCATATATGTGTATGGCTAAGTGTGCCATCAATGCGCCGGTCTATACCATCGATGATACCACTCCAACCTGCTACAGCGCCTTTGTGGGAACAGACAAGAGCGGCAAGGCCACTGCCAGCGAGGAGCAGGGAAAGACTATTTCGGAAATGGGCAAAAAGATTAACATCACTTTGGATGGTGAAACTCGCAATGCGTGGGAAACAGCAGCCTATTGTGCTGATCAGATTGCCAGCTTGGGTTACCGCCTGCAGCCTAGCTATGCAGACAACTTCATCGTAGCCAACCAGAATTCCGTGGAAAATATCTGGACCCGTCCGAACGACTGCGTTAACTATAAGATAGAGGATTATAACATCGTGCGTACCCTGCATTACAACCATGGTGGTGCCATCGGTTACCAGGGCTGGAATGGAGCCTGCTCTTCCAAGCAGCAGATGCTGGTATATGGCTATGGAACGGCAAATCCGGACCCTCGTCTGAAACTCAACTTCTATACCGATAAGGATTATATGGAGGAGACAGGAAAGGCTGTAGAGGATGGTGCCACAGGCAAGGATCTTGAGTATATGCCACTGGCAGTAAAGGTGGATTTCTCTGCAGATGATGACCCTCATGCCATGAAGTGTGCTGGTGCCAGAATGAAGAAGTATGAGTTTGACAAGTCCACTACCCAGCAGTATAGCTTCAACAACGACTTGGTGATTTGGCGTTATGCCGATGCCTTGCTCTTGAAGGCTGAGGCAGCATATCGAATGGGCAACAAGGCTGAGGCTCTCACGATAGTGAACGAGATTCGTGCCCGTGTTGCAGCTACCCCTCGTACAGAGCTTACGCTCAATGATATTCTGGATGAGCGAATGCTGGAACTGGCTTGGGAGGGTGTTCGACGCCCAGACCAGATCAGATTCTGCACCTTTACGGAGCCTACGGTTGACCGCTTCAATGGGGTGACCCACAATGCTTCTGCAGGTGATTACAATGATGATACGCAGGGCTATACCATAGTTTATCCAATCCCTTATGCCGTGCTCAACTTGAATAAGAATCTCAAGCAGAATCCAGGATATACTAAGTAGTCAATCATAAACTAAAAATGAAGAATAATATGAAAAAAATATTTTTGCTCGCAAGCCTTCTGATGGCTTTTGGCATCTCGGCAGATGCTGGAGACATTACTTCTCCTAACGGACAAATCAAGGTGAACTTCACCTTGGATGGCACTGTGCCTACCTATAGTGTGACCTATCAGGGCAAGACCATCATCAAGCCTAGCCGTCTGGGTTATCAGCTCGCCAAGGGTGGTAAGGATGGCAAGGACCTGCTTGCCGATTTTAGCGTCATCGATGAGAAAACTTCCACTTTCGATGAGACTTGGACTCCTGTTTGGGGAGAGAACAAGTCTATCCGCAATCATTATAATGATATGCTGGTAGAGTTGAAGCAGAATTCCACCGACAGTTATATGAACGTCCGTTTCCGTGTCTATGACGATGGAGTAGGATTGCGCTATGAGTTTCCTCAGAAAGGCAGTCTCAACTACTTCACCATCAAGGAAGAACGTACAGAATTTGCCATGACGGGCGATCATACCGCCTGGTGGATTCCTGGTGATTACGATACCCAGGAATATGAATACACCAAGACCCGCCTGTCGGGCATCCGTCCAGCCTTGCATGCTGCTGTCAGCAGCAATCTCTCACAGACAGTCTTTTCAGATACTGGTGTACAGACCTCACTCCAGTTGAAGACAGATGATGGTATCTACATCAATCTGCATGAGGCTGCTCTGGTGGATTATCCAGCCATGCACCTGAATCTGGATGACAAGACCATGACCTTTACCTCTTGGCTTACCCCTGATGCCCAGGGAATGAAGGGATACATGCAGACTCCGTTCAAGAGCCCTTGGCGTACCATGGTCATTACAGATGATGCCCGCAAGGTTCTGTCTTCCAACTTGATTCTCAACCTCAATGAGCCTTGCAAGATCAAGGATACCTCCTGGATTCACCCAGTGAAGTACGTGGGTGTATGGTGGGAGATGATTTCCGGTAAGGGAGAGTGGGCCTATACCCATGATTATCCTACCGTGAAGTTGGATGGAACCGACTATGTACATGCCAAGCCATCTGGCAAGCATTCTGCCAACAATGCCAATGTGCGCCGTTACATCGACTTTGCTGCAGCCCATGGTTTCGATGCTGTCCTGGTAGAAGGATGGAACATCGGTTGGGAAGACTGGAGTGGCTATATGAAGGAAAAAGTATTCGATTTTCTGACTCCATATCCTGATTTCGACATCAAGGCACTCAATGAGTATGCACATTCCAAGGGAGTGAAGCTCATCATGCATCATGAGACCTCTTCTTCTGTGATGAACTATGAGAAGTATATGGACAGAGCTTACCAGTTGATGAAGGATTATGGCTACGATGCTGTGAAGAGCGGTTATGTGGGCAACATCATTCCTCGTGGCGAGCATCACTACAGTCAGTTGGAAATCAATCATTATCAGCATGCCGTAACCCGTGCTGCCGATTATCACATCATGGTAAATGCCCATGAGGCTGTGCGTCCTACCGGTCTCTGCCGCACTTATCCTAATCTGATTGGCAACGAGAGTGCTCGCGGTACAGAATATCAGGCTTTCGGAGGAACCAAACCGGGACATACCGCCATCTTGCCTTTCACCCGTCTGCAGGGTGGTCCGATGGATTATACCCCTGGTATCTTTGAGATGGATTGTGCCAATGGTTCACATTGCAACTCTACCATCTGCGGTCAGTTGGCACTTTATGTTACTATGTATAGTCCATTGCAGATGGCTGCTGATTTCCCTGAGAATTACGAGAAGCACATGGATGCCTTCCAGTTTATCAAGGATGTGGCCGTAGATTGGGACAAGTCTATCTATCTGGAGGCTGAACCAATGGAGTATATCACCGCTGCCCGCAAGGCAAAGGGTTCTGATAACTGGTTTGTCGGTGGTGTAACGGGCATGAAGGCTCATCAATCTACCGTAAAGCTCGATTTCCTCGAGAAGGGCAAGAAGTATGTGGCTACCATCTATCAGGATGCAAAGAATGCCAACTACAAGACAAATCCTCAGGCTTATGTCATCACCAAGAAGACTGTAACCAGCAAGTCTGTCTTGAAGTTGAACTCTGTTGCAGGTGGCGGATTTGCAATTAGCATTCTCGCACAATAACACAATAAAATGCAGGATTTTGAGTTATTATGAAAGAAAGTTTTCTTGAATTAATAATTATGCTCATGAAAAGAATGAATAAAATGTTGTTGGTTGCTGCCTTGGCGGCAACCACACTTTCTGTTCAGGCAGAACAGAAGAAGGGACCGGCTTGGTTGAGTGATGCACTTTTCTATCAGATTTATCCATCTTCCTATATGGATACTGATGGCAACGGTATTGGCGATCTGCCGGGTATCACTTCCAAGTTGGATTACATCAAGTCTCTGGGGGTGAACGCCCTCTGGCTCAATCCAATCTTTGAATCGGGATGGTTTGATGGTGGCTATGATGTCATCGATTTCTACAAGGTGGATCCTCGATTCGGTACCAATACCGATTTGGTTACTTTGGTAAATGAGGCCCATAAGCGTGGCATCAAGGTTTGTCTCGACCTGGTGGCAGGACATTCCAGCACCAAGTGTTCCTGGTTTAAGGAGTCTTCCGAGAAAGATCCTAACCAGCGTTACAGCGACTATTATATCTGGATGAATGATATCCCTGAGAGTGAGAAGAAAGAAATAGAAGCCCGTCATCAGGAGGCAAGTCCGGAGTCTAGTACCCGAGGCAGATATGTAGAGGCTAATGCTCCTCGTGCCAAGTATTATGAGAAGAATTTCTTCGAGTGCCAGCCAGCCTTGAACTATGGTTTTGCTCATCCAGATCCAAATCATCCTTGGGAGCAGGGCGTAGATGCTCCAGGACCACAGGCTGTCCGCAGGGAAATACGTAACATTATGGCTTTCTGGTTTGATAAGGGTGTGGATGGCTTCCGTGTAGATATGGCGTCATCGCTTATCAAGAACGACCCCGACAAGAAGGAGGTTTCCAAGCTCTGGAAGGAGATGCGTGCCTGGAAGGATAAGTATTATCCAGAGACCGTCTTGATTTCTGAGTGGGCTAATCCGCAGCAAGCCATTCCTGCCGGCTTCAACATCGATTTCTACATCCATTTCGGTCTCAAGGGCTATGCTTCTCTGTTCTTCGACCGCAAGACTCCATGGGGCAAGTGGGAGCAGAGCTATAAGAACTGCTATTTCGACAGGCAGGGTAAGGGTTCGCTCAAGGAGTTTAGCGAGAATTATACCAAGGCATTCAATGCTACCAAGAATCTCGGCTACATTGCTGTTCCATCTGCCAACCACGATTACCAGCGCCCTAACATCGGTACCCGCAATACGCCTGACCAGTTGAAGGTGGCGATGACCTTCTTCCTCACCATGCCAGGTATTCCGTTTATCTATTATGGTGATGAGATTGGTATGAAATATCAGATGAATCTCCCTAACAAGGAGGGTAGCAATGAGCGTTCGGGTACCCGTACTCCGATGCAGTGGACCAAGGGCAAGAATGCCGGATTCTCTACGAGTGCACCCGATAAGCTTTACTTTCCTGTAGATACGGAAAACGGAAAGTTGACCGTTGAAGCTCAGCAGGGAGATCAGAATTCTCTGTTGTCATATACCCGTAAGCTGACCGCTTTGCGTCATTCAGCCAAGGCTCTTGACAATGAGGGAGATTGGAAGCTCCTGAACCAGAAGGGTCAGGAATATCCGATGGTATATGAGCGCACTTTGGGTGAGGAGAAGTATGTTGTTGTCGTGAATCCTGGTGCCAAGGCAGCCTCTCTCAATATCAGCGCCGTAGGTGGTAAGTCTGTTTCTGTTCTTTCCACAGGAAAGGTTGTGTATAAATCAGGAAGAAAGACTGATGTGATTAAAGCTTCAGGCATAAGTGCCGCCATATTCAAGGTGGAAAGATAGTTTATGAGAAGGAACGTTTATCTGAATGAGAAAACGTTCCTTCTCTTACTTTTTTTGCAAGCGATATCTATAAAAAAGCCTTCAATTCTTATTTTTGTTGCTTTTCTCTTTCCTATTTCGGAGTTTTACTGTACTTTTGTACCGGAATAGGAAAAAGATAAGTAAGATGAATAGACGGAAAATGAAAACTGGGTCAATGGTGATGGTGAAAGCATCATTTCTTGTGGTGGTATTTTCTATGGGAGTGATTGCTCCTGCTATTGCCCAGAACGGACAGAACAGGAAACCTCGAAAGAAGCTGAAAGAACTACTGATGATGGCAGATAGCCTGCGACTCCAGTTGCGACAGTCTGCTGATAGGGGACGTATGCTCCAATGGGGCGACTCTCTTCTCATGGCAGAATTGGGTAAGAGCAAAATGAGTGAGAAGAAAAAACAAAGGTTCATGAAGCATTATGCCAAGATTCAAAGACGATTGAGCCTATACGACCGCCAATTGTTCAGAGGAGATTCACTGCTGGCAGCCAATTATTACAAGATAAAGTATGATACTACCTACATCTCCCGTCCAAATGCCCGATGGACCATTAAACTAAGAGGCAATCTTTCGGGAGCTGATTTGGAAACTACAGCGAAGACGGATGGAACGGAAACGCATACCAAGGTGATGGCAGACTGCCGTGGAACCCTCTCTATGGCAGTGGCTTACCGGGGATTGGGACTTGGTTTGGCTGTGAACCCAGCCAAGTTGGCTGGTAAAAATCAGGACTACGAGTTCAACCTCAATTCCTATAGCAACCGCTATGGCTTTGATGTGGTCTATCTCTCGTCCAAGACATTCCATGGTCATCAGGAAATGGGAGGTAGCGAGATAGATATCCATAAGGGAGAAATCTCGCAGAAGGCATTGAATCTCAATTTCTATTATGCCTTCAACTACCGCAAATTCTCCTTCCCGGCAGCCTTCAGCCAGAGCTACATTCAGAAGCGAAGTGCCGGAAGTTGGATGGTAGGCGCCAGTTTTGATGGTTCCAAGACGAAGGTAAAGGGAATGACTATCCGTCTTAACGAGTTGGCGCTCGGTGCAGGCTATGGATATAATCTCGTTCCATCTTCTCATCTGCTGTTCCATCTGTCAGCCTTGCCAACTATCACGGTGTATTCGCATGACTATACCAAGATGAGAGCTGAAGCAGAAGAGGGGAGTAGTGATACAGAAATCCCAACCGTTCGTAACAGCATGCAATATCATTTTCCGTCTGCCATCATTACCGGTAGAGGTGCAGCCGTGTATTCCTGGCGCAACAAGTTTGCCGGTGCCACTGCGGTTTATAATTTCTCAGTAGCAGGAGATGAGGATCACCTGCAGGTGAAGAGAAACAAATGGCGAGTAAGAATGTTTTTCGGATTCCGGTTCTAGGAACATACTATAGCAAATCGCATAGCAGTTGTTGTGTGGTAACTTTACAAAAACAGAAATGCGGCCGTATTGTGCGGACGCATTTCTGTTTTATAACATGGCTGCAACTCTGCGAATCTGCTTGAGCTTTTCAACCAAAGCATTATCTTTTCGGGCAGTATGCATATTGTATTTCATCTGCAGTTTCAGGAGAGAATCGGCAGGAATATCCAATGCAGCCTCAAACATCAGAGCTGAATTTGTGGTAACAGGACGTTTGCCATTCAGAATTTCGTTAAGTACGGAATATCCCATACCGATGCTTTCCGCAAATTTTCTTTGCGAAATGCCACGCTCCTCTAATTCATCTTTCAAAACCTCACCAGGGTGAGTTGGGTAAAAACCAAAACCTAAGTTTGACATAATCCTATATGTTTTGTTGGTTGCAAAAATAATGCAAACCGAACGCAGAACAACAAGCTTGCTTGATTGTTATGCTGAGGTGCAACTTATTTTATGCAAAGGTAATACTTAATTATAAACATTCGCTATTTTTGCGAATATTTTAGTCTTTTTTAAGGGATTGAACTTCCATCTTCATCTTTTCTTCTTTCTATGTCAGTTTTTGACGCATCCGGATTGTACTTTTGCGGCAGAAATTACAATCACTCTATAATAATAAGGTATGAAGGCAGGAAGAAGGAGGGAGTGGAGTCCCTGAAATGTGAAATATAAGAGGAATCCATAAGATTTCTTGTTAAAAGTTTGGTGGTTCATCAGATTTTTACTAAATTTGCCATTGGATTAGTGACAGGGCAGGGTAAAGTTCTCGCTTGAAGTCGCTATGATGCAGAGAAACTGATAAATTAATCTAGAATGAGTATGAGTGAATCCAAACAAGCATATTATGAAAAGCTAGTTTATAATGAGTTAATGACTCATGAATTAGTGAATTACGATAGAGTGCTGGCTAAAAGTAAAACACTTGAAGCTTTATCTGATAGGCAGAAGAATTGTACAGTCTCTGCTTACTCTGATTATAATGTGTTGAAGAAGGCTTTTATTGTAGTTATAGATTTGCTAAAGTTGGTAGAAGGAAATGATTGTGTTGTTATGGAAGGAGGAACACGAAATCGTGTTTTTCATTATGTAGGAGAAAGGTCTGATCCTCTAGGCAACACCAATTGTCGAATGATAAAGGATGTAAAGCGTTATTGGGAGTTTTGTCAAGATTCAGGTGGCTTTTTCCCTGAAGCTTGGCTAGATTACTTTTTTAAAGATACGTTGAACTTACAAAAATTGAAGGAACGTAAAAGAAGACCTCTGATTTGTGTAGGCTTAGATCGTTCTTTAACACATTTAGAATATTTACCAAATTTATATGAAGCAATAAAGAAAAGGCAAGTTTTAAAAATTTCTTATGCGGAACGCTATGGTGATAGAACGGAGTTGATATTCCATCCTCATCTCTTGAAAGAGTATAATGGTAGATGGTTCATCTTGGGAGTGAATGAAGATGGTAATTATGGAAAGTATTCCGTAGACAGAATCTATAGTTATTGTATAGTTAATGGGGTGGATTATGTTCCAATGAAGGAAGGTGAATATAAGTATTGGAATCAAATAATAGGAGTTTCTCATCAAGAATGGACTGATGTGGTACATATAACGCTTAAAACGCATTCTCTTTATAAGCATGGATTGTTTGTCAGCAAGCGTTTTCATGAATCGCAGCATGAAGTTTTAGCTTTTGGAAATCATGATGGCGAAGAATATGGAATGCTATCTATAGATATTGTACCAAATAAAGAATTTTATGGTCGTATGTTGCTGTATGGGGATGACATAGAGGTTGTTTCTCCTTCAGATGTGAGAGAGCAAGTTAAAAAGCGAATTGAGGCTTTGCGACAGCGATACTCAACATAAATGGACGTAATAGTAAGTTTATTAGTGCGGCACTAGTATAATTGAAAAAATGTTTGTTCATTATGGAAAATAGTCATATCTTTGCACTCGAAAGTGCATTCTAAGGTGGAATAAACTTTGAGTTTAGCTTCATCTTTTAGGTAATGTACAATTTAGAACAAAAAAAGAATGATTATGAAAAAGCAAAAAAGTAATAAAGGCTGGGATTTCCTCGACGCATGTACTTCTGAACAGTTGAACCTTTTAAAGGAAGTTCTTTTTATCGATGACAAAAAGAGAATCTCTATCGATTTGACTGATGGAGAATGGAAGCGAATGGAAAGAAAAGTCGGTAAGGCAGAAATAATAAAAGCTTTATCGGTGGATGGTAAGAATATAGATTATTATGTCTATTTGAAGCATGTCGCAGATATACTGAAAATCAGTAATATGCATAGCAATAGTTTCGTGGATTATGAGGATGCTATACTTCTTGCTTGCTTAAGGCAACTGGCATTAAAGAAACCTGTTTTTTTTAAAAATAATTATAATTTGGCAGCAAGCTCTGCTAAGGATGTTGTGGAAGAGTTGGAAGTTAGATTTACGACTTCGCCAGCTCTCAGAATATCTTTGCCTGTAGTTTTATCTGCTATCTATGCTAAATCTTTGTCCCTATCAAAAGCTTCAAAGAACGTGATAGATGATCGCTTGAAAGTCTTAGGGGTATTGTCTTCTTTTGGTACTTATAATATTGCATCTTTAGCTACTGTTTATACAATTGGCGCAGCTTTTGGTCCAATTGGTTTGGCTGCTGCTAGTGTATATCATTTTGGAAAAATGTTGTTTTCAAGTAATATGCCAAAAGACAATATTATACCTGTAACTTGCATCCTAATTATGTTGCGCAGACAGGAGCAGGATGCTGTTAGTGATAGATATGCTGCTTCTGATATCGTAAATAAGTTAATGTCTGACTCAATTTCTGTTCTTGATCGAAAAGATGTTGCTAGGCAGAAAGCAATTTTTCTTCTGTCGTTTTTTATGATAATGCTAAGGACTAAAGATAGCTTTGCATATAGCAATGTGTCCAAACTTTTTTCGAATGTAGATTATGCAAAAGGAAATAGTTTAGTTAGAGGAAAAGAAGCGGTTGTGAAACTTTTGCTTCCATTCGCAGATTATTTGGTAGAACGTTTTTATCCTTTGCTTTTTCTTGAGGAAAATGTAGCAGGTTATAATAAATTTGTTGTTGATACTATGAGTCAGTATGGTGCAAAATCCTGTTTAGTGCAAGGTTTTGTGCCTAATCTTGTGAATGCATTTTCTAATAGACGTTTTTATGTCTCAGCTTCAGATAAGGCAATAGTTACACTTTGTCTTGAACTTATGGGGCGTAGATACTCTGATTTCTGTATTGATACTCTTCCAAAGAACGGGAAGTTTGACATAATTATAGTGAAAGATGAACAACTTCAGAATAAGATTTTGTCTCATTTATATCATGGAGGAAAGTGTGTCTGTTTTATGAGAAAAAATGAAGACGATGCACTTTCTGTGGAAGATACGGTTGTTAAGCAACTAAAAGAAGAGAACCATAACCTAAAGCAACAGTTAGGCGAGTATAAGAAGAAAGAACAGTTTTGGGAGAATGCTACCCATTCTTTTCGCCATTCTCGTATGACAGGATTTCTTGGGACGATAATAGATGATATATCTTATATTTCGGAAAATATCGATGTGGAGCAAAATATAGCAGACATCAAGGAACAAGTAAAAGAAATGAAAGAGTATGTAGCACATTTTGGAAAATTCAAAGTGAGCACGTACAACTTATGGGATATAGTTCGTGATGTATTTAAGAAAACAGAGAAAAAGTATAATGTAATATGGAACTACAATTGTCAAGATAAGCCAATGGTGATTTTATCAAAAGGTATGTTTGAAGAATGGGTTTTAGAAAATATAAAAAGTAATATAAAGAGGCATGCCTTTCCTGAAGGAATGAGTTTTGTTAATCCTACAGTATGGATATCTCTAACAGAGTTGTCGCATAAATACGTTTTGAAAATATCTAACAATGGTGTCGCTTATGACGGAGATAGTGCAAAGATATTTAAAAAAGGTGAGTTTTATGGAAAAACTGGACATACGGGAAATGGATTGTTTTATGCAAAAATGTATATTGATGATTTCTTGAAGGATGGTAGTATTTCTTTAATGCCAGCGACAGAGAAATGTTCAATTGGTTTTGAAATTATAATATCAAAATGATATGGAAGAAAAATATAAAGTATTATGGTTAGATGATGCATTTGCATCTGAAAGTTCTGACAAGCTAAATGAACGTTTGGAAAAATTTCAGCAAACTCCTTTAGCGAGCTCATTTGAGATCAAAAAAGTTGCTTATGCTGAGGATTTTATGCAAGAATTTGCTAAAAATCTTTATTATGTTGTAATCTTGGATGTCTTTGGGTATTCAAAAACTGATGTAAATAATAAAAATATAACTGCTGGGTTTCAAAGTGCTTTGAAAGTTGTTAGGAATTCTTCTTGTGTAAAAATAGTTTATACAGGAGAAACTTATCAAAAGAATGAAGACTTCCAAAAATATATTGAGAATAATGCAAAGGATGAAGGCTTTGAAGTCTTTAATAAAATAGAATGTCCTATTCCTGATTTATTTAAACATATAAGTTCAAAATTTGATGACTTGTTTTTTAAAGATTGTCCAATTATACGAAAAGTTTTCCTCATGGAGTCTTTGTCGAAAAGTGCAATGGGATATTTGCAAGAAGTTCGTCAAGAGTATAATGATGTTATTGGGAAGGGAGAAGAGCCTTCTCAAAAAGGCTTAAACTCGATGCGCTACTGTATAGAAACGCTCATTCGTAATGATGTGGTTAAGAATAATATTGTTAAGTTAGAGACAAAAACTCAATTAGGAGAGTGTATGTATAAATTATATGGTAAGGAACAATGTCCTGTTTTAATTGGGCAGTCTTTAATTTATTTGCTTAACTTGGCTAATAAATTAGACCATGAAGATGAAACAAGTGAAGAAACATTTAGGGGATATGGTCGTATGATGTTTCGTGCTATTTATTTTGCCTTCTTTACTTGTGTGGAATGGTATTATAATACTTTTAAAGCTAAAAAAGAAGATCCGTTGTCCATAAATATTGATAAGGATTCTAAAACTTGTGAATCCGATAAATATACTCAGTCGCGCCTATGTGCAGGTAAGGAATTTGTGGGGGTGATTGTCGAAAAAAAGAAGAAAAAATATATAAAATTTTCTTCTATTTTTGTCGCAATTGAAACTAATGATGCAGATTCTTTTCCTAAGGGTAGTAATGTAGCATTTGTAGCTCAGTCTCGCCCAAGAATCAAGAATTCAAATGAAGATTTTTGGTTTACTACAGATGTCAAGCTCAAAGAGGATAAATGACAATATGTAAATAAATATTTTGTGGTAGCTTTTAATCTCTGTTTGCATGAGTATAACCTACTTGCAATTTGTGAATCCGTAAGTGAGTTACTTGTGCAGGTGGTCATGGGGGATAAAGGTGTTTTTACTGTTTAAAGAACAAAGCCATTGAGTAAACCGTTTCTCAAAGAAATAAGGGAGGTATGATAACCTCCCTTATAAATTCATTCTTTATTTATCTTTTCCATCATATGGTGGCAGTAATTACAATAGCCTCCATTGTCAAGTGCTTCTAGCATTTCACACCAAGGAATATCGATACCACAGCGTTGACACTTATCAACTGCATTTTTCTCTATTGTCTTGTCAAAAACGTACTTTTGTTTGTCGGATAAACTATTATATCCTTTAGCTAACATACGTTTTGCAATACCTTCTTCTTTGACTTCTAGACGGCTTAAATTAATAAGTTCCTCTACAAAACCGTTAAAATCATCTTCTAGATATCTTTCTTTTTTCATATTTTTTTATATTAAACATTTTATAGGTTGCAAAAATACACATATTTCTGAGTTATCAAACATATTAAGTGTTAAAATTTCATAGCGAGCCAATTTAATAGTTCTTTTCACAAAAAATGGTCTAGGATGCCTACTTCGCAGGATGTTCTTAGAGAGGCAAACTTCAGCTCCTGCCGTTCAGCTGATGCTGTTCATCAGTCTCATTCGTATAGTTCCTAATCAAAAAGTGATATCTTACCTTATGTAAAAACTATGAATAATCTATTAAGATTGGTGCTGGCACTAATCCTTTTTCATTTTTTCTTGCTCGTTTAGAAAAGTTTGCCTATCTTTGCAGCGCAATTCCAAACATAGGGAGTGCAAAGGTCTTTGACATATTGAGGATATATTCAGAATGGTGGACATCACTTGACATTTGATGTTGTCTAACACATGATGCGTTGTATTTATTATCTATTATTAATTTTCAATTTTATCAAACCGTTGGCGAATGACAGGTAATAATACTTGTTTGCAGCTGACACAAAAAACAACAAGTTATGAAACAGAGCAACAGAAAAGAAAGTGTCATCAATGGTAAGAATGTGTTGAGAACTGTAGCGTTGGCTAGTTCTTGTTTAGCAGTAGCAGCAATGCTTGTACCTGCAACTCCTGTAATCGGAGGAATTGGGCTTGTTTGTTCTAAGACAATCCCATCTTGGTTGCGAGGACACGCATTCTTTTAATGTCCTCATTTTGCATCGCTTCTATACAGACGATGTTTGTGTAGAAGCATGCAAAAGATGGCAAGTGAGTAATGTAAATTGTGAATAACCCTCAAATAAAACAAAGACATGAAAAAAGTAAACGACAAAACAGTAATCAATAGCGCATCAGCAACATGTAGCGCTCAGTCAACAAACAACTACATGCAGTACCCAAAGTATCGTAACAAGCAAGGACATGGCTGGGCTGCAGAAGATGCTAATGCAATGGCAGACCGTCTTTCTGGAAAGAAAGTAGAACAGGTTGGTCGTGACAACTGCCTTAACGGTGCAGATCGCATTAGCAATGGTATCGAAATTCAGACGAAGTATTGTTCTTCTCCATCTAAGACTATAGGGGCTGCTTTTTCTGATGGTTCGTATCGCTATGGTGGAATGAAACTTGAAGTTCCAAAGGAGCAGTACGATGAGTGTGTTCGATTGATGGCTGATAAGATTCGTTCTGGTCAAGTTCCAGGTATAACAGACCCAGCAGTGGCAAAAGATATAGTCATTAAGGGCAATTGTACCTACAATCAAGCTGTGAACATTGCCAAAGCTGGAACTTTGGATTCTGTTAAGTTTGATGTAAAGACCCAATCGGTTTCTTGCTCTATCACTTGTGGATTTTCCTTTGTGTTAGGATATGCCAGTGCTATCCGTAGTGGTAAAAGTCATGGTGAAGCCCTCAAAACAGCGTCTGTACAAATGGCCAAGTCTGGAGGTACTTCTTTGGTTGTAGGTGTTGGAACACAACAGTTACTCCGTACAACTGTCGGTCGTTCAATGGCATCGGCTGCAACAAGTTCTGCCAGGACCATACTTGATGTTGCAACAACAACTCAAGTCGGGAAGACTGTTGTCGAGAAGACGGCTTCGGCGTTAGTTGGCAAGGAAGTCGTTGGACAGGCTGCGAAGAATGTAATCGCAAAGGGTATGCGAACTAACATGATAACAGGTGGAATCATGCTGGCAGCACAGACGATACCTGATGCAGTGAAAATGTGTAAGGGAAAGATGTCGGCTGGCGAGTTTGCCGAAAACACAACAAGTAATGCAGCCGGAATTGGTGCAGGCTATGCTGGCGGAACCTTTGGCGCAGCGTTAGGAACTTTTGTTTGTCCTGGAGTTGGAACAGTTATAGGTGGACTTGTCGGTGGAGTTGCAGGTGGCCTTGCTGGTTCTTCCGTTGTACGTGGAGTATTCTCGCTTTTTAAGTGAGAATACTCGCAGTAAAGCATAAGTTTTTGAGTTTTTTGTAGAACACTTAGAAGGATAAATTATGAGCAAGATAGATTTAGTGAGCATATTAGTAAGGCAACTTTGTGAGTTGGATGACCATGAGAGCGATTTGGCAGAAGATGCTTTGTACGATTTTGTGAGCAATTCTAATACATCACTTTCTGAAAAACAAGATGCATTAGCTTTGATAGAACGTAAAATCAAGCATATAGCAGAAGATATCGGTTTCTTCGAGGAAGAAGATATTACAGTTAGGATAAGTGATAAAGATAAGTTTGCGCTATATTCGCTTCTTGTAGCTCGACGTTATCTGATGGATCAGATAATGGGTGAGCCAAGCAAGGATTACGTGGAACGTGTCTCTTACCAAAGTGATAAGTTGGCAATGCTGATGGCCGAATGTTTGAAGCAAGGTACTGAAATGTGGGATGCTGTTCAGAACTCTTCATCTTTTAAGGCGAATGACTACCTGCAATATGGGGAGTATGTATTAGAATATAAGGCTGATTCTTGTCAGGCGGTATTGGCTTTGGAAGACGATGATGCCTATGGTTCTGCTTTTCCTTTCATACATCGGCTGATTTATACTCTTGGTGAACAGATAAATCTGTTTGACAATAACTTGATGAAGAAAAAGCTGATATTGGATGCTCTTGTAGATAAAGGTTGGGCTGCGGAGGATTTGCCATCTGAGGTCACTAGTTGGGATGAAAGTGTGCTCTTTACTCCAGCTTTTGAAAAGATCAAGATATGTCCAGCACTACTTGCTTTGCATTGTTCTTTGCCTTACAGTATTCCAGATATTGTGAGAATGAACAACTTTGTTAGCAGAACAGCCATTACATGCGAGAAAAGCTTTAGTGAAGATACTTACCATGTCAATGATGATATGATGGATATGTAAGTGTTTTGTGAGTAATAACAAATAAAAGATAGAAATTATGGAAAAGAATATCAAGAAAAGAGTGTGTTGGTTGGCTGCGGTAATGAGTGCCGTGCTGGTAGTGTTATTTGGCTATTGGTTCTTCTTGAACCCTCATGGCTGTTGGCAAAAGAAGAAGGAGGCTGAGAAGAATGAATATATGGATAGGAGGATGCTTTGGCGGAAGTCGGAGAAGATGACCATGCAACAGATGTTGTCGGACATGACGTTAATGGCAAAGGGGGATTCGGTCCTGGTTTGTTGGCTAACCGGTCTCTCGCTTCCCGTTTATCGTGACTTCATTAATGGCACTGCACAACCAACAAGGAATGCTTGGGCTGAGACGAGATATTGGTATATGTCTTCTCTCGCTAAAGGCAGAGAATGGATGGAGAAACGTGTCAAGACGAGGATTCACAAGAGCCTTCTCTTTGTGGAATCGAGTAGATTTCAGGTGCAGAAGGATTCCTTGAAGGATTATCGTAAAGAGAAACTTACTCATACGGAGATTGAATATAACAAGATGTATCCAGCTTTTGGTAAGCCTACTGATAAAGAGTTTGAAGATTAGAGAAAAGAGTATAAACGTTTTCATTTGTTCTAAGGGGTATGAATGCAAAGATAAAATTGGTGTTGGCTGTAGTTTTAGCCTTGTGTTTCTTGGGCTTGTCAATAGGAGCACTAGATGTGGTACCCAAACATATAGAAGATAGATTCTATGTTATGGGTGTGGAAGGTAAATGGTCGAATTTAGTTTCTCTCTTGTTCTATGTTATGGCTGCAATGTGTGGCTTTTATGCTTGGTTGGTGTTTAGACTTATAAAATATAAAAGAAAAAATGAATAAAATTATAGGGCTTCTTGTAATGGTTTTCATGTTCCTACCCTGGCGACTAATCGTAGCAATAGTGGCAGCAGTATTGTTTGTCAACATCAATGGTACGGAATTGTATGGATGGCAAGCTGGATTGGCGCATGGATTGTTCTTCCTGCCTAATCTGGTGAGGCATCTCTTTGACGGCGATGTCCTTTTCAAGGCTACCAATTGTACTACAGGTTATCAAGTTGCCTGGTGGATAGCTACAGCTGGTTCGTGCATCGGTTGGCTCGTTGATGCAACCTTCTCTTTTATGAAGGCATCGGTATTTGTTGGTAGTGATAAAGAATAAATATAAATGCGATGAATAGTATGGTTAATAAAAAAGCTGCAAAGCGTGAGAAGATGATGAACATGCCATCTTATCGTCTGATGGTAGGTACGGCGAAGTATATGGACAAGTGGTTCTTGGATCCTATCCTTGGTTTCATCCTTCCTGCCGGTATCGGTGATGCTTTGACGAGCGTGTTTGCATTCCCATTTATCTATTACAGTCTTTGCGTGGTTAAGTCGATTCCGCTGACTTTGGCTGTCATCTATAATATCTTGATGGATGTGCTGATAGGTGCCATACCTTTCTATATAGGTGATGTGCTGGATGTATTCAAGCGTTCGTATGTAGAAAACTTGAAGCTGATTACAGGCTATATCGAGGATGATAAGGAGATTATCAATAAGGTGAATAAGAAGGCCTTCTGGACGGCTGTGTTCATCGTCGTGCTTTGCTGGTTGATTTATGTGGTGATTTCATGGGCCATTCGCTTGGGAACCATGGCTTATGATTGGATAGTTTCATTATTTTAAAATATGAGTAGCAACATTTTCTTTCAGCCTTTCGTTGGCAAGGATTATGCCAACGGAGGCATATTCGACAAGCGAATCATGATATTGGGCGAGAGTCATTATTGTGATGAGAGTTGTACGGATTGTGGCGACTGCCAGCTACATCGGGAGTGTATGAACTTTACGCAGCAGGTGCTTGATGATTATCTCAATGAGAATAAGGAACGGCAAAACTGGATGCGGACTTTCTTGAAGTTTGAGCGTTCGTTAGTGGGAGAGGAGACCAATCAAGCAATGAGGCTGAAGATCTGGAATTCGGTTATCTTCTTCAACTATCTGCAAGTGGCGATGGGTGGCCCTCGCGAGGCTGGCACTGCCGAGCAATATCACCAGGCTGGGAAGGCTTTCTTTGAGGTCATCGAAAAGTATCAGCCTCAGTACATCATTGTATGGGGTAAGAGGCTTTGGAACAATTTACCTGGCGGTCACTGGCGCCAAGAGCAAATTTCTGATGTTCACTGGGTGGATTGCAATGACATGGAAGTGGAAGGCACTTGGGTGCCTAATGGCTTCTACATGATGCCTGGTGGCAAGCATGTTAAGGCTCTTGTGGTGAATCATCCTTCCGTAGGCTATTCCTGGGACTATTGGTACAAGGTGATACAAAGATTTTTGAGATAATTTTCTCGCTTGCGTCACGATTTGACACACCCAACCTGTACCTTTGCAGCTGTAAACATAAAACAAGGAATTATGGCACAGATTACAATCAATATCCAGACTTTGGACTGGACAATGGGGGAGACCGTAGGCTTGCACTTGATGCTGAAGAAAGGCAGCAAGGCAAGAATCGCTTGGGGCGATGGAAAGGTACAGGTCGTGACAGGTAAACAGAAACCTGCTTCCGAAAAGTTGGCTTGGGTGGAGGCAGGTCATGCCTATCCGGAGAAGGGCATGTACTACACCATTACCATCTGTTCGGAAGAGGAGGATGCCATTATCGGATTTGATGGATGTGGTATGTTCGAGGTGAAAACCTTGGATGTGATTCTCACGGAATGTCCTAACTTGCGTATCTTGGGCTATTCTGGGTATGGCGAGGAGAAACTCGACGTAAGCAAGAATCCTTTGCTGGAGTTCATCGACTTCCACGAGATAAGAAACGAGAAGTTGGATTTCTCTGCCAATCCACTCTTGGAGGAGTTGCATATCGAGGGTGCCAAGGACTTGGTGTCTTTGAATTTGAGCAAGAACGACAAGTTGCGTCGCTTGGACATCTTCATGTGTCACAATCTTCAGCATCTTGCCTTGAGCAATCAGTCACAGCTGAATGAGGTGGATTTCGCTCTCACTCATCTCCGTCCCAAGGACCTGGAGTATTTGGAGAAGACGTTGAAGCGAAACTCTCCTTACAAGGTACGGGGAGGAAGCTTTGGCGATGATAAGATAATAGAAGTTAGTAATGGTGAAATCGTAGGTGAAGATGAAGGAAAATTGGATTCAACTTATCGATACAATTGAGAAAGATCCGTTTGAAACGGAGGCTTTCTTCGCTTTGATGGAGTATGTGGGCGAAGCGTCGGATGAGGACAAGCGCAGAGTTGTACAAGAAGTAGAGCGTCGCATCAAGATGATTGCCCGTTATGATGCGGACAAGAGTTTCCGCTTCCGTAAGTTCAGTGAACAGGAGCGGGAGGTGCTTGATTCCCTTTGGAGTACTCGGGTAAAGATTCTCAATGTGATGATGTTAAATCCTACAGAGGAAGAAATCGAGCGTTTGGGACATCAGAATGACAAACTCCGTGAGTTGTCGAAGGATGCTTTTGCGCAAGGGCGCAACCTATGGCAGTCTTTACTGCATTCTCCTCATCTGAAAGCTGACGACGACCGCTATGATGTAGAAGAACACGTAGGTTTCTGTTATAATGATGAGGATTCCGTCCTCAAGATGGATAATGATGACTATTATGGCTCAGACTTCGAGTATATGCTCCATTTTCATTGCAATTTTAGGGATAGTGGGCGGTATTATGTGGGTGAACCTTTGGTGGCTGATGATGGGACCAACTGGAATTTGGATTATCTCGACAATCAGGCTTTCGACAGATTTTGTATCTGCCATCTCTTGCACTCGTTACATAGTCATGAATATTATTCGTTGCCAGACATTCTCCGCATGGATGACTTCTATGTACATGTCTGGCTGCAGTATGAGCGAGAGGTGTATCAATGGAAAAAAGGAAACGTAATCTTTAAAGAGGAAGTAAATGGAAAAGGAATGGAAAAAACTGATTGATGAAGTTGAGAACAACCGTAGCTATAGTTCGGAGCCTAACTTCAAATTTGTAGACTTTATAAGAGAAAAGTCTACGATAGAGGATAAGCGTGCCATCATACAAGATGTGGAACGTCGTATCAAGAAGGTGGTGAATTGTGAGGATAATAATCCAGGTTGGTTCTTCCGTAACTTCAGTGATACGGAGCGGGATTTGCTGGACGATTTGCTCGGGCTTCGTGAGGTGACGCTCGACGAGATGATGCTTCATCCTACTGCTGCCGAGGTGGAACGATTGAGCAAGTTGAACGACAAACTCTACAAGCTCACCTTGGAGTGTTTTGAGCAGTGCCGTAACCTTTGGCTTACGCTCTACCGTTCGCCATACAAGGTGGACGACCGTTTCTGCTACGACTTGGACAGTACGCTTCGATTCGAGTATGCTGACAAAGACTCGGTCTTGCATCTGGAGAATGATGACTATTACGGTTCCGACTTCGACTATATGATTCATCTGACAGATGAGTTGCTCAGTACAGGACATTGCAAGATGGATACCATCGTGAATGGTGCGTCTGCCAACTTTTTCGGCAACGAAGAGGATACGTTGAGAGAGTTGACTGATACGCTCGACGATGGCACGTCGTGGGCGGAAGGCTATCTGCACAACAAGGCGTACGACCATTTGTGTATCTGTTATGCGATGCATGCCTTGCATACTCATGAGCCTTGGTGCCTGCCAGACATTCTTCGTATGGATGATTTCACTATTAATGTGAAATTGAATTATGAGCGCAGCGTGTCAGAGCAGCGAGATATTCATTATCCTGATGTAAACGAGAATGACCCTCATTGGCCTGAGGGTGTGCCTTGTTTGGAAAGGTGAAAAATAATTTGTGATGCAATAAAAATAAAATTAGAACGTCATATATAAAAATAGAAGATTATGAAGTTAGCAGAAGCATTGAGCATCAGAGCCGATTTGCAGAAGAAAGTGGCTCAACTGAAAGAACGTATCAAGGAGAGCGCCAAGGTACAGGAGGGCGATGAACCTTGCGATAACGTGGAGGAACTGTACAAGGAACTGGATGAAGCACTCGTCCAGTTGGAAGACTTGATTTATCGCATCAACATCACCAACGTTCAGATAGTTCAGGACGGAGACTCCTTGACTCGATTGATAGCCAAGAGAGACGTCTTGTCGATGCGTGTCAAGGCATTGAAAGAGGTGGTGAACTACGTAGCTGCCAACGATACTCGCTTTGGCAGAAACGAACTGAAATATGTTAGAACCATAGATATAAGGGCTCTTCGTAAGGAGGCTGATACCTATGCCAAGCAGTATCGGGAACTCGACCTGAAAATTCAGAGTTTGAACTGGACTGTAGATTTGGTGGATTTGCAAGACTTGCCCCGATAATGGAGCGAGGATTGAAATTTTCATTGAGTAGATTAAAATTTTCGGAGAAAAGATAGAGGCAGCAAGAAACTGACATCAGGCAATAGGTCTGTGTTAGCATTATTAAAAATTCATGTGTTTCATGCAAAGAGACGAGTTTGTTCACAGTTCATTTCAAGCATCGGGCACAAGTGTATCGCGCATTGGTATATGACAAAAGTCAGAAACGCCAGCATTTAGCATTACCATTTTGTTGGCTATCTTTTCTCCTTTTCTTTTTAGGCATTTCTCATAAATATTCATTAGATTTTTAGAGATTATGGACAATCGTGTAAAATTCTATAGTTGGCTGATAGGCCTCTTGGATCGTAAGCATCTTACCTTTGAGGAGATTGCTAATGAGTGGCGTGATGCCAACGCTAATCAGGATGAGGATGAGCTGGACAAACGTACTTTTCATCGTTATCGTGAAAATATCCAGTCGCAGTTTGGCATTACTGTGGAATGCGACAAGAGCGACGGCTATCGGTATTATCTGAAGCGTGATCCGATCGCTAATGATGATGTGACGGAATGGATGCTGAGTTCCCTGCGGCTGGCTTCGCTTGGTGATATGCTGAAATTTCATAACAAGGTGATGCTTGATACGCCGCCATACAACACGGAATATCTGGATGATATTCTTGCAGCGATTGATAAGCAATATCTGCTGAAGTTTAAATACGTTTCGGGGTTCGGGGCAGAGAGCGATATCGTGCTACAACCGGCTTTCGTGAGATATTTCAAACAACGGTGGTACGTTATGGGAGTGAAAGTGAAGAGTGAAGAACGAAGAGTGAAGAATTCAAGTGCTGAGGTTGATGGAGATGCTGATTTGAATGCTGATGTTGATGAGAAGAAACTCGTTCGCTGTCTTCCTTTCGACCGCATCAGTTTCCTGAAGCTTATTTGCGAGAAGCATCCGTTGTCGGCAAAGTTGAAGAAGTTCCTGACTCCAGAGAATTATTATGAAGATTGCTTTGGCATCTATCGGATGGAGAATGTGCCCGTGGAGAAAATCCGCATCCGTGCCTTCTATCCGGAATACAATTATATCGAGGAGGTTCCGCTGCACGAGAGTCAGCAGAAAGTGAAGGAGTCGAAAGACGGAATGTATCGGGAATATACCCTCACCGTCCGCCCCAGCCGTGATTTCCTTCAGGAACTGTTATGGCATGGCAGAAACCTCATCGTACTGAAGCCTGAGAGCTTGAGGCAGGAGATGATTGATATCTTAAAGGATATGACGAAGAGTTATGAGACGGGCGAATGCCTGAATGGAGAGGAATAAAAGAATCCTCAGATAGGGAACACACTGTGTTCCCTATCTGAGAAATTCCTGTTATTTATATTCCTTCTGTCAGGAATTTGCGAAGATGCAGGTGCGTGATGCCGTCATCATCATTTTTGGTGAGCAGAGGGGTCATGGAGATAACGTACTTCGGGTAGTTGTCCTTGATGGCACGGAGATTGCCAAACTCACGCTCTCTGGTTGCATCGTCGGCTATGATGTAGTAAGCTTGCACGTAGATGCGTTCGCCTCCTGGCTTAGTACAAACAAAGTCGATTTCTCCAGCTTGCAGTTGTCCTACATAAACTTGATAGCCCAAGCGTATGAGGTTCTGATAGATGATATTCTCTATCATTTTCTCAATGTCTCCTTCACGTGTTCCTCCGGCAATGGCATTTCTAATGCCGTTGTCTTCAAAATAAAACTTATCGTTGGTTTCAAAGATACGTTTGCCGTGGATGTCATAGCGGTTCACCTTGTGCAGGATATAGGCTTCGCAAAGGAAGGATATGTAATTGATGATAGCTGTGGACGTTATAGATTCGCCTTGTGATTTCATATATTTGGCGATACTGTTGGCGGAAATCAACTTACCGGTGTTGTCTGCGAGGAAACGTACTAAATTCTCTAAGAATGGCACGTTTCTTATCTGGTTGCGCATAATGACATCCTTAAGTAAGACGGTATGGTAAATATCCATTTGATATTCACGTGCATCATCCTCTTCAAGACCTATCTTTGCCAGACCAGGTAGGCCACCATACTGAATGTACAGAGCAAGTGCTTCGTCATTATCTGATAGTTGATGAAATTCCAGAAACTCGTTATAGCTCAGCGATTGGATATAGATTTCCTTATATCTGCCACCGATGAGTGTGCTCAGTTCATTGCTCAGCATGCGAGCATTGCTACCTGTGATGATAATGTCGGTGTTGGGTTCTGTGCGATAACTTCGGATGGAGCGTTCAAATTCCCTGATGTCTTGTATCTCATCGATAAGGATATAGTTATGTTTATCGGATAAAAAGTGCTGTCCGATATAGTCGTTGAGATCTTGATAGGTCTGAATGTTGTCAAACTCTCTTTTCTCCTTATCTATAAAGATGATATTGTTGCAGTCATCTGCCTTCTTGCGGTCACGAATCATTTTCATCATGCAGCTTTTACCTACACGACGTTGACCTACTAATACGATGATGGTCTCCTTACCAAGATACTTTTCTATCTTGTCGATATATGATTGACGAATAATAGTTGCCATATTTTTATCACTTATAAATGAAATTTTCTGCAAATATACGATTTTTATCTTTTATAAAGGATGAAAATCCTAAATATTTTGCTTTTATCTTCTATAAAAGATAAAAAATGGCGTTTTATTCTCATTTTATGATAATCATAAAGTGATTATTTATCTTCCTTAAGATACCAGCCTTTGATGTATCCGGAATAATGCTTGGCAAACTCCTCGGCTTGTCCGGGTGCGCAAGCCTTCACTTTCCTGGCTGGAATACCCGCCCAAATCTCATGTGCAGGAACCTTGGTGCCATGGGTAACTACAGCACCTGCTGCAATGATAGCTCCTTCGCCAATATCAGCCTTATCTAGCACGGTAGCATTCATGCCGATGAGTGCCCCTTTTCTAACTGTAGCTCCGTGGACGATGGCACCATGTCCCACAGATACATCATCCTCCAGAATGCAAGGCATCGTACCGGTTTGATGGATGCATGCACAATCCTGCACATTCACTCTGTTTCCACATCTGATGGCATCCACGTCAGAGCGCAATACTGCACTATACCAGATGCTACAGTCATCGCCAAGAATACAGTCACCTGTCAGTACGGCATTCTCAGCGATAAAACAATTCTTTCCCCATCGGGGAGTCTTTCCCTCTACAGTCTTTATGATAGCCATGTTAAAATATGTATTTAAATTTGGGTGCAAAGGTAACAAAAAATATTGGAATCACCTTATACTATTTCAGATACTTCTTCAGCCACAAATCGAAGAACTTGTCATATACCACGTAGGCATCATCCTGCTGGGTGATGAAATCCTTCTCCAGCAATCCCTTCAGGGCGGAATTTACAGAACTTGGCGACGGGAGATGATATTTCTTGGCGAAGGCTCCGCTCTTTACGCTTCTGGCTTCGCCCTCTGCAGAGATGGCGATGAAGACATTGCGCTGCTTTTCCGGCATCTGGCGCAGAAGGGTCTCGTAAGTGTCTGATGCCATATTGAGATTGTAGTTGATGGCGTCATCTACCATATCCAGAGTACAGGTACCCTGCTCGGGAGTCTTGAGGAAGAGGACATTCATTACTCGCTGGATGTATGAGGTGACACCACCGAAACGGGCGAAGAGTTCTCCGATAATTGCAGTATCTATATGTTTGTTGCGCTCCTCGAACTTGGCAGTGGCAAACTCCTTGTATTTCTCAATATCCAGTGGCTTCAGGTTCATCAGCGTTACGCTCTGATAGAAAGGGCGGGCAGGGGAAGTGAACATTTCTGCCATCAGATGGCGATGAGAGCCCGAGAAGATGAAGTGTGCATTGGTGCATCGCTGGATATAGGTACGGAGCAATGCCTCTATGCGATTGTCGGCATAGTTGGTGATTTGCTGAAACTCGTCGATGGCAACAAGACATGGCTTGTCGGCTTGGTTGAGATAAGCGAATATCTCATCAAGCGTAATTTCCGGATTCACCATGTTGCCGAGACCTATTCCCCAAACTGGAGCCCCGTTGATATCGAAAGAGATTTCTGAACGGAGAGAAGAGAGTGCCATTAGGAATTTCTCCCAAGCACTTCTGCCTTTAGGGCGAAGTGCGTCTATGATGGCTTTGCCGAACATATTGACCAGGTCGCTGACGGAATTGGTTGAATAGATGTCTATGATGAAAGTATAATAATCTTTTTGGATGGCTGGTTGGGCAAAGCAATGGTGAATCAGCTCTGTCTTTCCGATGCGTCGAGGGGAAATCAGAGCCATGTTATTCTCATTGGTCAGCATCTCTGTGATATGCTGGGTTTCTTCCACACGGTCGCAGAAGTATTCCGGACCGGCGTAACCATTTGTGACAAAAGGATTCTTCATTACCATATTTATACCTTATTATATATTCAACGTTTGCAATTCTTTTGCAAAGATAATGCAAACGAACGCAATGTAAGCTTGCTTACAAATTGCCGAGTGCAGCTTATCTTCTGCAAAGATACAACTTTTATTCCGATTATCATAAAGTGATTATCATAAAATGATAATGAAATAAGGAATTTTATCATTTGATGATTATCATAAATTGATAATTATGACATGGAGACTCCTCTAATGTCAATAGAAAAAGGGTTGCAATCCTCGAAAAGATGGATTGCAACCCTTTATACCTTAATTATATATATGATAGAGTTAAGATAACTCTATCATATATTCAAATGTGGAAGCTTATTACAGCTGAGCCAACTCTACAACCTTATCTACTGCAGCGCTCAAACCGTCTTTGTTCTTACCGCCAGCCTGAGCATAGTGAGGCTGACCGCCACCGCCACCCTGAATCAACTTGGCAGCTTCGCGAATCATCTTACCAGCGTTCAAACCGTGATCCTTTACCATATCATCGCTGAACATCACGCTGAGCATAGGCTTATCGTTGAAGTAAGAACCTACTACGCAGATCATATTCTCAGGCAAAGCCTCGCGAACCTTGAATACCAAATCCTTGGCAGCTGCTGGCTCCATTGGCAATACGGCTGTAACAACCTTCACACCATTGATTTCTCTTGCATTCTCTACAAGCTTATCCTTGGCACGCTCCACAGCCTGAGCCTGGAACTTCTCAACATCCTTCTTCAAGGCATCGTGCTCGTCGATGTACTTTCTGATGACACCCTCAAGATCCTTGGCATTGTTGAACAAGCCCTTCAAGGCTACGATGGTATCCTGCAAGCCGTAGATAGCCTCCTCGCAAGCCTTGCCAGTCAAAGCCTCGATACGGCGGATGCCGGCAGCTACACTGCTCTCAGAGATAATCTTGAAGAAACCAATTTTACCGGTGCTCTTGGCGTGAATACCACCACAGAACTCGGCAGATGGACCGAAGCGAACCACACGAACCTTGTCGCCATACTTCTCGCCGAAGAGGGCGATAGCGCCAAGCTCCTTAGCCTCCTCAATAGGAGTATCGCGGTGCTCATCCAGTGCGTAGTCGGCACGGATCATCTCGTTTACCATATGCTCTACCTTGCGGAGCTCCTCATCAGTTACCTTCTGGAAGTGAGAGAAGTCGAAACGCAAGGTGTCCTTATCTACATAAGAACCCTTCTGCTCTACGTGCTCGCCCAAAACCTGCTTCAAACAGTAGTCGAGCAAGTGGGTAGCTGTATGGTTGGCAGCGCTTCCCTCGCGGCTTTCGATATCAACGCAAGCCATGAAATCAGCGTTTACATCCTTTGGCAACTCCTTTACGATGTGGATGCTCTGGTTGTTCTCGCGCTTGGTGTCGATAACCTGGATAGTCTCATCCTCGCTAACGAGTACACCCTTGTCGCCAACCTGTCCACCCATCTCACCATAGAATGGAGTGTTGTCGAGTACCAACTCATAGAAAGTGTTCTTCTTCTGAGTCACCTTGCGGTAGCGCAGGATGTGGCACTCATATTCTGTATAGTCGTAACCCACGAAGTTCTGGTCGCCTTCCTTCAAAACCTCCCAGTCGCCGTTCTCTACGGCAGCAGCATTGCGGGCACGCTCTTTCTGCTTCTTCATCTCCTCGTCGAAGCCTGCAGCATCTACTGTGTAACCATTCTCACGGCAGATGAGCTCTGTAAGGTCGAGAGGGAAACCGTATGTATCGAAGAGGCGGAATGCACTTACGCCGTCGAGCTGAGTCTCGCCATGAGCCTTGAGTTCGTCCATATCGCCATTGAGGAGGTTGATACCCTTCTCCAAGGTGCGGAGGAATGAATCCTCTTCCTCTTTCATCACGCGGGTGATGAGCTCCTGCTGAGCTGGCAACTCTGGGAAGGCTGCACCCATCTGCTCTACCAATACATTGACGAGCTTGTACATGAATGCCTGCTTCTGGCCGAGGAATGTGTAAGCGTAACGTACGGCACGGCGCAAGATACGGCGGATTACGTAACCAGCCTTGGCATTGCTTGGCAACTGGCCGTCGGCGATAGAGAAGGCTACGGCACGGAGGTGGTCGGCGCAAACACGCATAGCGATGTCGATCTTCTCCTGCTCATCCTTACCCTCACCATTCTCACCAGTAGGAGTAGTGAAGCCATACTTCTTGCCAGAGATAGCCTCGATTTCCTTGATGATTGGCTGGAAGATATCTGTATCATAGTTAGAGTGCTTGTCCTGCAACATGCGAACCAAGCGCTCGAAGCCCATACCTGTATCGATAACGTGCATTGGGAGAGGTTCGAGAGAACCGTCAGCTTTGCGGTTGTACTGCATGAACACGATGTTCCAGATTTCGATGACCTGTGGGTTATCTTTGTTTACCAACTCACGGCCTGGCACCTGAGCCTTCTCCTCTGGAGTACGTGAATCCACGTGAATCTCAGAGCAAGGACCGCAAGGACCTGTATCGCCCATCTCCCAGAAGTTGTCGTGCTTGTTGCCATTGATGATGTGGTCGGCTGGCACGTGCTTAGCCCAGTAGCCCGCAGCCTCGTTGTCGCGTTCCAGACCTTCCTCCTTGCTACCCTCGAATACGGTAACGTAGAGGTCGGCAGGGTTGAGCTTCAAAACTCCAGTAAGATACTCCCAAGCCATATCGATGGCGCCTTCCTTGAAGTAGTCGCCAAAGCTCCAGTTACCGAGCATCTCGAACATGGTGTGGTGGTAAGTATCGTGACCTACCTCTTCGAGGTCGTTGTGCTTACCGCTTACACGGAGACATTTCTGAGTATCAACACGACGAACATCCTTGCCTGGGTCCTTTGTACCGAGGATGATGTCTTTCCACTGGTTCATACCAGCGTTTGTAAACATCAGCGTTGGGTCATCCTTGATAACCATAGGTGCTGATGGAACAATCTTGTGGCCCTTACCTTCGAAGAATTTCTTGAAGGATTCGCGTACTTCATTAGCTGTCATCATATTATCTTTTATATTAATCTTTTTTAATTCTCAAATGCTGTTTCAGAGGCTGTATTTCTCCTCTGTTTTGATTATTTTTTGCCCTTAAGGGCATTTTCTTCCGAAAAACTTTGCAAAGATAAGAAGAATTGCTTAATTTTGCAACAAAATTAATTATTTTTGAAATTAAAGTTTGGAAAAATGGCTTTAAATACAGATAAAAACGTAAAATTGTACTATTCCATCAAGGAAGTGGCTGAGGAAGTGGGTGTAACGGAGTCAACTCTCCGTTATTGGGAAAAGGAGTTTCCTTTCCTCAGGCCTAAGGTGGGCGTGAACAAGGTGCGTCAATATTCTGACAAGGATATTGAGCAGGTGAAACTCATCTATAACCTGATCAAGGTGAAGGGATTCAAGATTGCTGCGGCACGTAAGTATCTGAGTCAAAACAGAACGGGTGCCGAGAAATCGTCTGACGTTCTCGACACCCTCATTTCTGTAAGAGATCAGCTCAAGGAACTCAAGAAACAGCTAGACGGACTGGTTTAATACTTTAAACTTGGAACATTGAGCTTTGAACTTTATGATTAGTAAAGTGTAGGGGATTACCAGCATTCTTCGCCGAAAACCTCGGCGATGGTAATCTTGCTGGCTTCTTTCTTGCTGAGCTGGTGGCTCCAGACCATGAAGAGGGTCTTGGCGTATGGGCGCCAAGGACGACCCAAATATACCTTATCAACTCATTGTTTTGTTTGTTTTTGTTTTAATGATTGTAGTTTATTTGGCTTGATGAAATTCTGGAGCCGGAAGCAGTAGGCTTCCAGCTCCAGATTTCAAATGATATCATCTTTGTTCTTTTTTGATGATGATACCATCTCTGTTCTTTTCAGATTATAAGATTCTCTGCACTTCCTGCAGATCCTCAATCGTCTTGAGCTTATCCATGATGATCTTCACTTCATCACGGTCATGAATACGAAGTTCGATGGTTCCGTCGAAGATACCGTTGTCGCTGCTGATGGTAAGCTTGTGGATGTTGAAGCCCAGCTGGTCGCTGATAATCTTGCTCACATCGAGGAGCATGCCCTTGCGGTCGATACCCTTGATTTCGATGGTTGCATCGAAGAGCATCTGCTTGTGCATATCCCACTTGGCATCCACGATGCGGTTGCCATAGCTTGATTTCAGCTTGGCAGCTACATTGCACGAACGCTTGTGAATCTCGATGCGGTTCTTGTTATCGATGAATCCCATCACGTCGTCGCCCGGAATGGCGTGGCAGCAGGAAGGGAAGATAAACTGATTGATGTTTTCTTCGGTCAGGATGAGCGGCTTCTTCTTGTTGAAGTCCTTGCCCACCACAAAGAGTTCCTGTGGCTTTACGATGCCGCCCGTTTCCTCCTTCTGCTTGTTCTTGCCCAGGAATGGAATGTAGTCGCGCCAGCTCGATGATTGCTTCTGCTTCTTGGGCTTGCCCTGCAGTTCATCGAGGTCTTTCTCTCCGAGCAGGATACAGTGTTCGCCCAGTGACTGGAAGAAGTTGTCGCGCTTCTGGATATTGTGGAGTTCGCAGAGCCTGTCCACTACCGAGTTGGTCATCTCCATATTGTTCTTCTGCAGCCATTCGGTGAGGATGCTCTCACCCTTTTTCTGCACTTCGCGGGAGTCACGTCGCAATATCGCCATGATCTTGCTCTTAGCCTTGGCTGTGCTTACGAAGTTCACCCATGCAGGCTGTACGTGCTGACTCTTGGAGGTAAGGATCTCTACCTGGTCGCCGCTGTTCAGCTTGTGGCTCAGAGGTACCAGCTTATGGTTTACCTTGGCTCCGATGCAGTGGCTGCCCAGGAAGGTATGTATCTGGAAGGCGAAGTCGAGTGCAGTACATCCGGCTGGCATCGTGATGATTTCTCCCTTCGGGGTGAAGACGAAGATTTCAGATGCATAGAGGTTGAGCTTGATAGCGTCGAGGAAGTCCATCGCATCAGGCTGCGGATCGTCCAGAATCTCCTTGATGGTGCTCAGCCAGTCGTTCAACTCGTTTTCATCCTCAGTATATTCGCCACCCTCCTTGTATTTCCAGTGGGCTGCAAATCCCTTTTCTGCCACCTCGTCCATGCGGTCGGAGCGGATCTGTACCTCTATCCAGCGTCCCTGCTTACTCATCAGGGTAACGTGGAGAGCCTGGTATCCGTTAGCTTTCGGATGGTTCAGCCAGTCGCGCAGACGGTCGGGATGGCTCTTGTATATCTTGCTGATGGCAACATAGACATTGAAGCATTCGTTCACCTCGTTGGTTCTGCTCTTTGGAGTCACGATGATGCGAACTGCAAGAATATCGTAGATTTCATCGAAAGAAACGTGCTTGTTCTGCATCTTGTTCCAGATGGAATAAGGGCTCTTGACACGTGCCTTGATCTTGTAATCCACACCCAGCTTATCCAGTTCCTCACGGATAGGAGCGGTGAATTGTGCAAAGAGGGTGTCGCGTTGCGATTCGGTATCTGCAAGCTTATGCTCAATGTTGGCATACTCCTGTGGATGGTCGTAGCGGAAGCTGAGGTTTTCCAGTTCGGTCTTGATTTTGTTAAGTCCGAGACGGTTGGCGAGTGGCGCATATATATATAAGGTCTCGCCTGCAATCTTGTATTGTTTGTTGGCTGGCTGCGATTCCAGGGTGCGCATATTGTGCAGTCGGTCGCAGATTTTGATGAGAATCACTCGGATGTCATCGCTCATGGTGAGCAACAACTTCTTGAAGTTTTCTGCCTGTGCAGAAGCCTGGTCTCCAAAGATGCCACCACTGATTTTTGTGAGTCCATCCACAATCTGTGCCACCTTGGCACCGAAGATGTTGGAGATGTCTTCTACCGTATAGTCTGTATCTTCTACCACATCATGGAGCAGTGCTGCGCAGATGCTGGTAGAACCCAATCCCATTTCCTCACAGGCAATCTGTGCCACGGCGATAGGGTGCATGATATACGGTTCGCCAGACAATCGGCGCACGCCCTTGTGCGCCTGACGGGCGAAGTTGAAGGCTTTTGTCACGATATCTACCTTCTTGCGGTGTCGCGAGCTGAGGTAGGTGTCGAGTAAATGCTGAAAGGCATCACCGATCAGTTTGTTGTCGGCCTGCTCTCTTTCTAGGTCTTTCAAGTTCTGGTCATCCATAGCTGTACCCTCCTATTTATAAAATGATTAATGATGTATTACTGAAGCCCACGATCCTGGGCGTGGGCTTCAGTATATAGATTTTATTTTTTATTTCACTTTGATCTTCTTTCCGGCACGAATACTGTTGCCCGAAATCTTGTTCAGCTTCTTGAGCTTCTTCACGGTTGTTCCGTTGCGAGCAGCAATCTCCGAGAGTGTATCTCCGCTCTTGATGGTTATGCTCTTGCCTCTAGAGTTCTTTCTCTTGCCCTTCTTACTGCGGCTGTAGCGTGAAGACTTGCTTCGGCTGCTACGTGAAGATGATACGCTGCTGCGTGAACGGCTGCTGCGGGAGCGGCTGTAGTTTGGTTCATCGTCGTTGACTTCTACCACATCACGCTTCAGCAGAAGCTCATCAGCACGGTAACTGAAGATGGAATCCTTGTTGTCGATGAAGGCTCCGATGAGTGATTCCGGCAGACGTACAGGCATTGGCCTGTGACTGCCGTTGATGATGTCGCGGCGATACTGTGGGTTCAGGTTGCGAAGATGCTCGGCATCGATGTTGAGAACCTTGGCAATCTGCTCGATATGAACATCCTGATTCACTTCCACGGTGTCTGTCTTGGTTGGCAACTCAGTTACCATCGGACAGATGTTGTGGTCGCAGTAATAGTTCATAATATAGTTGGCTGCGATGAAAGCTGGTACATATCCACGTGTCTCCTTTGGCAGGTATGGATAAATCTTCCAGTAGTCAGTCTCGCCCTTGGCACGATGGATTGCCTTGCTTACCTTGGCTGGTCCGCAATTGTAGGCTGCGATAACGAGGTTCCAGTCGTCGAAGATCTTGTAGAGATCGCGCAGGTAGTGGGCTGCGGCATAAGATGCTTTCACTGGGTCGCGGCGCTCATCGTAGAGGGTATTCACCTCCAGACCGTAGCGCTTGCCTGTGCTCAGCATGAACTGCCAGAGACCTGTGGCTCCTACGCGGGAAACAGCCTTGGGGTTGAGTGCCGACTCGATAACCGGCAGATATTTCAGCTCCAGTGGCAGGTTGTATGCTTCCAATGCCTCTTCGAAGATAGGCATGTAGAAGTTGCTGGCACCCAGCATGAAGCTTACAGAGCGACGAAGTTTGCCGCTGTAGCGGTCGATGAACTTCTGTACTACCTCATTGTATGGCATTTCAATAAGTGTAGGGAGTCGCTTCAATCGGTCGATATATACCTGTGTTTCGAAAACAGGATTCACATCACGGTATTTGCAAGAGGTGTCGGCCATCATGTAAGCCTGTGTATTGTAGAGGTGAAGAAGGCTGTCGAGGTTGTCTTCCAAACCTTCAGGAACTTCGATTTCCTCCAGCTTACCGTCCTTGTCTGTTACGGTAATCACATCGTCCTTGTCTTCTGCATTGTCGTTTTGGGCTTGAATGCCCTGCCAGCTAAACAGCATCGCTGCTGCCATGATGATTATTTTCTTCATTATCTAATGTCTATTGTTTTCTATTTTAATTATATGCTTCTTTTTCGTTTAGTTTTCTGATGGTTACTTTTAGAATGTGAGTGAGCATTGCAGTCCGAGTGCGCCTGAACGCAGCGGGTTGTTGTATCTGCCGTTATTGAGCACGGCAGGCTCCACTCTGAGGCTGAGGTCGTCGGAGATGTCGAATTCTGAGAGCGATGCATCTACATACGCATCGATGACGGAGAAGGCATAGATGCCAATCATCACGAAGGTTCCCATATCTCTCCAGCGGCGGAATTTGTCTTTACGCTTACGGAAGATTTCCTTGTAGCGTTCTATGTTAGAGGCATCGATTGTGGCTCCCAAATGCAGAAACTGGTTGTAGCTCTGCGTGTTCGGGTCATCATCCATAATGTCGAGGTAGGCCTGCGAGTAGTCGTGATACATCTGGTTGTTCCAGGTGATGGCGTAAGCGCAGCCTACGAAACCACCATATATAATAGGTAGTTTCCAGTATTTGCGGTTGTAGATCTGTCCTGCTCCGGGCAAAACCAGTGCAAGCCACATGGCGCGCTTGGCATCTGGTCGCCAGGTAGCCCAATCGCGCTTCTTCTTCTGCATCGGCCTGAGCGAACTGTTGAGTTTAGCCAGATTCATGCTGTCCTTGGCTGTGATGGCAGAATCTACCGAAGTCTTTACCGCTTCTGTCGCCATCCTTGCCGAGTCGGCAGCAGCGAAGTCAGGAACGGCTACTTCTGCCTTCGCCTTCTGTTTCTGAGCCGAAACTTGGAGCGAGGTTGCCAGCAGTAAAGCCGAAATGCAAATATGTGATAATCTTAAATTCACTTTTTTATTCTTCTATATCTTATTCGGAACAGATGAAGCTGTTCCTGTTTATCGAAATAATTTATTTCTTTCTATATAAAAAAAGATTTATTCCTGTTTCAGTTTATCGAAAACGTTCATGATGTGCTCCAGTTCCTCTTCATTGCTGAATGGGATGCTGATTTTTCCCTTGCCCTTGGCAGAGCAGGTGAATTGCACCTTGGTATTGAGGAATTTGGAGAGCTTTTCTCTAAGCATGGTGAATTCCTCGGGTATCTGTGTCTTGGCAGTGATGGTTTTCTTGCCGCTTTCCACGTCTTCACCGCTTTTCAGTCGCTGTACCATCTCTTCCACCTTTCTCACGGAGTAACCGTTCTTTTGGATTTCCTTGAAGAGCTTGATCTGAAGCGACGGACTGTCGAGTGCTAGGAGCGCTCTGCAATGTCCCATATCGATTTCTTTCTTCTGGAGTGCCATCTGCACCTGTGCCGGCAGCTTCAGAAGTCGGAGATAGTTGGCAATGGCAGCACGGCTTTTGCCCACACGCTCGGAAATTTTTTCCTGAGTCATTCCCTCGTTTTCCAGAAGATGTTCATATGCAAGTGCAATTTCTATGGCGTTGAGGTCCTGGCGCTGGATATTCTCCACGAGCGCCATCTCCATCACGTTTTCATCGCTGATGGTGCGGATGTAGGCAGGTATTGCCATGAGTCCAGCTAGTTGTGAAGCTCTCCATCGTCTTTCTCCCGCAATAATCTGGAATCGGTTTTCCGAAATCTGTCGCAGGGTGATAGGCTGGATAATGCCGATGGCACTGATGCTATCGGCGAGTTCGCGCAGCGCCTCTTCGTCAAACTCCCGTCGTGGCTGGTTCGGGTTTGCCTCGATCTGATCGAGAGGTATCTCGTTGATGGTGCTGCTGCCCTGAGTACGTACTCCCTCTGTCGAGATGAGGGCGTCGAGTCCGCGGCCCAGGGCGTTGTTTCTTATGCCGTTATTGAATTTCTTATGTACTGCCATTTTTGCTTTGAACTTTGAATTTTGAACATTGAACTTTCCTGATGGGTTCAATTTCCAAATCTTATCTATTCTTGTTGATAATTTCCTTTGCCAGTGCCAGGTGGTTCTTGGCACCATTTGATTCTGCATCGTAGAGAATGACTGGGAGACCGTGGCTCGGACTCTCGCTCAATTTCACGTTGCGCTGGATGACAGTCTTGAATACCAATTCCTGGAAGTGGCGCTTCACCTCGTCGTAAATCTGGTTGGCGAGTCGGAGGCGGCTGTCGTACATCGTCAGCAGGAAACCTTCTATTTCGAGCTTCGGATTCAGCTTGCTCTTGATGATCTTGATGGTGTTGAGCAGCTTGCTGATTCCTTCCAGTGCAAAGTATTCACACTGCACAGGGATGATCACGCTGTCTGCGGCGGTAAGCGAGTTCACTGTTATCAAACCCAGCGATGGGGAACAGTCGATGAGAATATAATCGTATTCTTCGCGGATGGGATCGAGCAGTTTCTTGATTACTTTCTCGCGATTCTTTAGGTTGAGCATTTCTATCTCAGCTCCTACAAGATCGATGTGGCTCGGCACGATGTCGAGTCCGTCGATGTCGGTAGTGTAGATGGCATCACGCACATCTGCATGGCTGATGATGCACTCATAGAGTGAGCAATCTACCTCGCTGATGTCCACACCCAGACCGCTGGATGCGTTTGCCTGAGGGTCGGCATCGATGACGAGTACCGTTTTCTCCAGGGTAGCAAGCGATGCAGCCAGGTTGATGGTGGTTGTTGTCTTTCCGACGCCACCTTTCTGATTAGCTAATGCTATGATTTTTCCCATTTTTAAAGTCTATATAATAACCTGAAGTGTGCGCCTGCGAGTCTAATAATGGCTTTTGCGCACAGAATTTTTCGGCAAAGATACAAAAAATATGCGAGAAATATGTTTCTTTAAAGGTTTTTTCGTACTTTTGCACCAAAAAGAAAGATATTTTTATGGAAAATAAGAGACCTTTAGTGTTAATTTCAAATGATGATGGCTATCATGCCAATGGTATCAAGACCCTCGTGCGCTTTCTGAAAGACTGGTGCGACGTACTCGTTGTGGCTCCCGAAAGTGCCCGCTCCGGATTCGCCTGTGCCTTCTCGGCTACCACTCCGCTGCGACTGAAGCGCCGTCATAATATGGGCGAAGATGTGGAGGTTTGGTCGTGCAGCGGTACGCCGGTGGATTGTGTCAAACTGGCGCTCGACCAGTTCTACAAGGACCGTCGCCCTGATCTCGTAATCGGCGGTATCAACCATGGTGATAATTCCAGTGTGAACAATCACTATTCAGGTACGATGGGCGTAGCCAAGGAGGGATGTATGCAGCACATTCCTAGCATTGCCTTCAGCAGTTGCAACTATGATGAGAATGCCGATCTCTCGCCTTTGCGAGACGGTGTAGCCCAGGTGGTAAAGATGGTTCTGGAGAAGGGCTTGCCGAAATATACCTGCCTGAATGTCAACTTCCCGGCACAGCCTCCGTTCAAGGGCTTCAAGGCTTGCAGAATGGCACATGGCTCGTGGATCAACGAGGTGGAACATCGTACGCACCCTCATGGGTATGAATACTATTGGATGGTGGGCGATTATCGCAATGACGAACCGGATGCTGCAGATACAGATCAATGGGCGGTGAATCATGGCTATATTGCCATCACGCCGACCAAGATTGATATCACGGATTATGATTGGATCAAGAACTTTAATATTGAACTTTAATATTGAAAGTTCCAAGTTAAAGCATATCATAAAGTTCCAAGTTCAAAGTATCAAGTTCAAAGTATCATGAAGTATTATTTGATAGTAGGAGAGGCGAGTGGTGATCTGCATGCCAGTAGATTGATGCGTTCGCTAAAAAATGTTGACGAGTTTGCGGAATTTAGGTTCTTCGGTGGTGACTTGATGGCTGCCGAAGGTGGCACTCGTGTCAAGCATTACAAGGAACTTGCCTATATGGGCTTTGTTCCTGTGCTGATGCATCTGGGTACCATCTTTTCTAATATGAAAAGATGCAAGGAAGATATTGTGAAATGGAAACCGGATGTGGTAATCCTTGTAGATTATCCTGGATTTAATCTGAATATCGCTAAGTTCTTGAAAAAGAAGACTAATATTCCGGCGTACTATTATATCTCGCCTAAAATCTGGGCGTGGAAGGAATGGCGAATCCGAAATATCAAGCGTGATATCGCCGAACTTTTCTCCATCCTGCCTTTTGAGGTGCCTTTCTTCGAGAAAAAGCACCGTTATCCTATCCATTATGTAGGTAATCCTACGGCAGAAGAGGTGAATGAGTTTCGGTCGGAATATCATCAGAATTTCGTGGAGTTTTGTGAAGAGAATAATCTGGACAGGCATCGCCCGATTATTGCTTTGCTTGCCGGAAGCCGTTTGCAGGAGATTAAGGATAATCTGCCTGCCATGATTGAGGTGGCAGAGCGGTTTGAGGATTACCAGATGGTGCTTGCAGGAGCTCCTTCCATCGAGGATTCTTATTATGAGAAGTTCCTGAAGAGTACGCCTGTCAAGATGGTGCGCAATAAGACCTATCCGCTCCTGAGTCACAGTACGGCGGCTTTGGTAACGAGTGGTACGGCTACTTTGGAGACGGCGCTGTTCGAGGTTCCGCAGGTGGTTTGCTATGAAACTCCATTGCCGCATCTGGTTCGCCTTGCGTTTAAGCATGTGATGTCGTGCAAGTATATTTCGCTGGTGAATCTGATTGCCGACAAGGAAGTGGTGCAGGAGATGTTTGCCGACCGTTTTCAGGTGGATGCCATCGCCGACCAGCTTTATCAGATTTTGCCAGGCAAGGAGGGCAGGGAGCGTATGCTTTCTGAATATCGTGAGGTGAGAGAGCGTCTGGGTAACCAGGTTGCTCCTGATGAGGCTGCTGCCATCATGTTCGATCTCTTGGTCAAGCGTCGTGAAATGCTGGTTAGACTTGCCAAGGAGAGAGCCGAAGCAGAAGCCAAGGCTGCTGCCGAAGCCGCCGAGCGTGCCCGATTGAAAGCCCTGGCTGAAGCTGAAGCTGCAAAAAAGAAAGCGGAACAACAGGCTGAGGCCGTAAGAAGAAGAGCGGAAGAGGAAGCCGAAAAGGCAAGAAGGAAGGCGGAAGAGGCTAGAAGACTGGCAGATGAAGAAGCCGAAAGAGCCAGAAGGGCAGAAGAACAGCTTAATGAGTCGCAGCAGGAGGAATTGAAATAGCTGCTCTATGGGTACCGTTATAAATTAAAAAATCCAAGCTAGAATGAATCTGGCTTGGATTTTTTCTTATTGTACTTTTTCAGAATGGAGTCTATCCGAAAAGCTGGAGGGTGTAGAGATAAATCACAGCAGCTGGAATCGCCATGAGTGATGAATCGAAGCGGTCGAGCATTCCGCCATGGCCTGGCAGGATATTACCACTATCCTTTACTCCCAGGGTGCGCTTGAAGAGACTTTCTACCAAATCGCCCCAGGTTCCGAAAACTGCTACAACTACTCCTAAACCTACCCATCCGAGAATGCTGAGGCGGTGAGCCTCGCCATCGTTGGCAATGTAACCGATGATGATGGCTGCGATAATTACGAAGATACCACCACCGATGCTACCTTCCCAACTCTTCGCCGGACTGATGCGAGGAAACAGCTTATGCTTGCCGAAAAGTGAACCGCTGCAATAAGCACCCGTATCATTGGTCCAGAGGAAGATGAATACGCTCAGAGGCAAGAGCATGTCGTAATGAATCTGACCATCGAATGCTGAAGTCTCAAATGCCAACACGTTGATCATCGAGAATGGAAGGGCAATGTACATTTGCGAAAGCATGGTGTAAGCCCAGTCGTTGATGGCGTTCTTGTTAGCTGTATAGAGCCCTCCGATGAAGAGGTAGATGATGGTGAGCAAGTATGGTACGAATACCACGAAGTTGCCCACGATACCTGTGCGGAATCCAGCTACGGCAAGGAAGAAATATACTCCTGCCACGGTGGTAATGAATCGGTTGACGGTTACGTCTTCCTTTTGGTTCACCAGTCCGCAGTACTCCCAGATGCTTAGGCCTGTAATCAGGGCGAACAGGAATACCATTGCCCTAGGATTCAGGAAGCAAGATACCATACACACAACGAAGAGTACGCCTGTGATGGATCTAATTACTAGATTTTTTTGTTTCTCAGTCATGGTCTTGCTTTTTATTCGTTATTTTTCTTGTTTCCAGAAGTTTTCTCGTACCCCTTCTCTGAAGCATCATCTGAAGTCTTTTCGGAACCCTTCTCTTCTGTATCCTCAGAAACCTTTGCGGGAGCTTTCTCTGAAGTATTCTCTTCAGCCTCCTCCTTCGAAGCTTTCTTTGCCTCTTCATGCTCCTTGATGGCTGCCTGAACCTCAGGCATATCCTTTACGGCATCATCAATCTTAGGCTGTTCGTCCTCCATGATTTCCTGAGAACGGCTCAGCCAAGGACGCTTGCCGAAGATGTGCTCCACGTCTTCGGCCATAATCACCTCTTTTTGAATCAGCAGCTCGGCAAGGGCGTTGTGACCCTCCTTGTGCTCCATCAGGATGTTCTTGGCACGGGTGTATTGCTCGTTCACCATCTGCAGAACCTCCTTGTCTATCTCGCGGGCTGTAGTCTCTGAGTATGGACGCTGGAATGAATACTCGTTCTGGTTGTAATAGCAGATATTTGGCAAAGTCTTGCTCATACCCAGATAAGCCACCATTCCATACGCACTCTTGGTCGCGCGTTCCAGATCGTTCATCGCGCCGGAAGAAATATGACCGGTGAAGAGTTCCTCGGCTGCACGTCCACCCATCAGCGAGCACATCTCATCGAGCATCTGCTCCTTGGTGGTAATCTGTCGCTCCTCAGGGAGATACCAGGCTGCTCCGAGTGCCTGACCACGAGGCACGATCGTAACCTTGATGAGTGGATTGGCATACTGACAGAACCAGGAAATGGTTGCATGGCCTGCCTCATGGAGTGCGATGCTTCGTTTCTCATCGGCAGTCATCACCTTGGTCTTCTTCTCCAGTCCGCCTACTATTCTATCTACGGCATCAAGGAAATCCTGCTTGCATACCGCCTTCTTGTCGTGACGGGCAGCAATGAGGGCTGCCTCGTTACATACATTTGCAATATCAGCACCCGAGAAGCCAGGGGTCTGGCGAGCCAGGAGGTCCACGTCCACAGTGTCATCTATCTTGATAGGCTTGAGGTGAACCAGGAAGATTGCCTTACGCTCGTTCAAGCCTGGGAGATCTACGTGGATTTCTCGGTCAAAACGGCCGGCACGGAGCAGGGCGCTGTCGAGCATATCTACACGGTTGGTAGCTGCCAGAATGATGACACCACTATTGGTACCGAAACCGTCCATCTCTGTAAGTAGGGCGTTGAGCGTGTTCTCTCGCTCGTCGTTTCCGCCCATTGCCGGGTTCTTGCTGCGGGCACGGCCCACAGCATCGATCTCATCGATGAAGATGATGCAAGGAGCCTTCTCCTTTGCCTGGCGGAAGAGGTCGCGTACGCGCGATGCACCCACGCCGACGAACATCTCTACGAAGTCTGAACCGCTCATGGAGAAGAATGGTACGCCAGCTTCGCCAGCTACAGCCTTTGCCAGGAGAGTCTTACCGGTTCCTGGAGGACCAACGAGCAATGCGCCCTTAGGAATCTTACCACCCAGATCGGTATATTTCTGCGGATTTTTGAGGAATTCCACGATTTCCTCTACTTCCTGCTTGGCACCTTCCTGTCCGGCAACATCCTTGAAGGTGATTCCCAGGGAATTTCCCTTCTCGTACATCTTTGCCTTACTCTTACCTACATTGAAGATGCCGCCGCCCATGTTACTCATACCGCTTCCCATTCTGCCCGACATCCAGTAGATGAAGAGGAAGAAGAGGAGGAGAGGGGCAACGCTCATTACGAGATTCCAGAAATCATTGCTCTTCTGGTTATCGTAACTGAATGAACGGATTTTCTTCTCCTTCACCATTTCGTTGGCGTAGCGATCTACCTCGTCGATCGATCCGAACTGTACCTTGACGTAAGGATTCGGTCCTACGCTCTGGGCGCTCATTTTATAGACATCTCTCGTATATTTCGGGTTGATATATATCTTGAGAGTACTTTCCGTCTTGTTGGCTACTACGCTCAGCACGTATCCCTTATCTACATATTGTTTGAATTCGGTATAGGTGGCTTCCTTGGCTGCGCTTCCGCCCAAGGCATCACCACCGCCACTGAAAAACAAAGCGATGAGGGCGATGAGGATAATGGTGTAGAGCCAATTCATGTTAAACCTAGGCATCTTCGGACCTTTTCCTCCGCCAGGATTATTGAAGTTGTTGCTTTGTTCCATTGTTATTGTTTATTTCTATTTGATGTATGCTCTTTTTTCTCTCTTGATGCGCTGTTTTAGTGCATCATCTTCCTTAATGCCGTTCTTGAAGCATCTGTAGAGTCTGCTGCCATGTTCGGCATTCTTGGGAATTAGTCGAGATTCGGAATATGGGTGAGCTTGGCGTCTGCCCAGAGATGCTCCAGGTCGTAATAGGCGCGTACCTCTGGCAGGAAGATGTGAACGAGAACATCCACAAAGTCCATAGCCACCCACTGATCGTTGCCCAGACCTGCCACATTCACCGGCTTTTCGCCAAGGTTCTTGCGGCACATATCGCCCACTGATTCTGCGATGGCTTCTACCTGTGTTGGTGATCCACCCTGGCAGATGATGAAATATTTGGCGATGGTGCCATCCATTTCACTGAGGTCGGCGATCACGATGTCTTGACCTTTTTTCTCCTGTATTCCTTCCTTAATAGTCTCTACGAGTTGTTTAACTGTGTTCATTTAATCTTTCTTTATTTTTTTATTTTCTTTATTTACTACCTTATTATATGTAATTATGGTACAAAGATACGCTAAATACCCGAAAAAGCCATAGAAAACAGAAAAAATTGAGATTTTTTAGAAAAAAGTGCCGAAAAATTTTGGTGATTCAAAAAAAAGTTGTACCTTTGCACCCGCAATTGAGAAACAATATGCTTGAGATTGCAATGATATTGGGATATGGTGTAATGGTAACACTACAGATTCTGGTCCTGTCATTCCTGGTTCGAGTCCGGGTATCCCAACTTCATCATTCAGGTATTCTTCTCTTTTAAGCAAAATTGGGATATGGTGTAATGGTAACACTACAGATTCTGGTCCTGTCATTCCTGGTTCGAGTCCGGGTATCCCAACTAGAGAGCATCTTTCATTTCGAAAGATGCTTTTTTCGTATATTTACCTTTTGGGATTGGGGAGAACTTCGCTTTCTACTATCTTCTTCAAAAGAAAAGAGGGTGTGTCGTGGAATTATGACACACCCTCTTATTTGATTTCGATAAAATCTTTTACTTGTTCTCTGCATCAATAGCCTTGATTTTCTCTTTTACGAGCTTCAAGTCTTCTTTGAGCTTTTCTACCTTACGGTTCATTTCCTCTACCAGGCTATTACCCTTCTTGCTTGCTGCATTGAGGAAGCCGAGGTTGTTCTCGTAGGTTGTAATCTCAGCGCGCAGCTGATCGTAGCGGCGCAGCAGTCTGCCACGTTCGTTGTCTAATGCGTTGACACCTTTCTCGGCAACATTCTTGAGGTTGTTCTTGAAGTTGTGGATATGGCGCTTGGCATTGTTGGAACGTAAGGTCTTGTAGAGCTTGTCCATCACTTCGTGATACTCCTGGTAAACCTTGTCTTTCTCCTTGAATGGTACGTGACCTACAGCGTTGTACTCTGCGATGAGGTCCTGCATATTCTTCTGCAGGTGCTCGCCGGCATTCTCAACCAACTCGTTGAGCTTAGCGATGATCTCACGCTTCTTGTCCAGATTGGCATGCTCCTCGCTGCGTGCACCGGCATTCAGCTTGTTGCGTGCATCGAAGAACTTATTGCATGCGCCGAGGAATTCCTTCCAGAGCTGGTTGCCCTGCTTGCGAGGCACGTAGCCGATGTTTTTCCATTCTCTCTGCATCTGAATCAGCTTGTCACCGGTCTTCTTCCACTCAGTGCTATCTGCCAACTGCTTAGCCTTCTCCACGAGCTTCTGTTTCTTCTCGAGATTCTCTGCATACTGGCTCTTGATATTCTTGAAGAATTCAGCCTTCTTGCTGAAGAATTCGTCGTTGGCGATTCGGAAGCGCTCGAAGATTTTCACGTTCATCTTCTGAGGAGCAAAGCCTATCTTCTTCCATTCACCTTGAATCTCGATGATAGCCTTGGTAGCATCCTCCCAATCGGAAGCCTGCTTCTTCTCCTTCAGATTGATAGCCTCAATCTTTTCGCAGAGGGCAGTCTTGTTGGCAAGATTCTCCTCCTCCTTGGCACGCAGATCCTCGAAGTGCTGCTGGTGCTTCTTGTTGATTACGGTGCTTGCGTTCTTGAAGCGGGTCCAGATTTCCTCGCGCAGCTCTTTTGCTACAGGACCGATTTCGCGGTATTCCTGATGCAGGTCTTGCAACTGGTGGAAGGCTGAGATTACATCTGGCTCTTCTGCGAGCTTCTCGGCAGCCTCACAGAGCTTGGTCTTTGCCTCAAGGTTTTTCTTGAAGTCGTATTCGCGAGCCTCGTTGTTGAGTTTCAGAAGGTCGTAGAACTGCTCCACGTAGAGCTGGTAGTTCTTCCATACCTCGTTTGCCTTGTCGGCAGGGATAGCCTTGATTTCCTTCCATTCCTGCTGTAGGGTCTTGAATTCCTGATATGATTTGTTGGCCTCTTCTGGCGAAGTGGTCATTGCTTTGATCTTTTCGATAATCTCAAGTTTCTTCGCAAGGTTTTCCTGCTTTTCCTCTTCCTGCTGAAGGAAGATCTTGGCTCTCTTTTCCTTGATAATCTGCATTTCGGCCTTGAAGGCTTCTTCTGTGTCATCTGGTAAGAGAACATACTTTTCAGGATCACCACCTGCTGCGAGATACTCTTTTGTCTGCGCATCTCTTTCTGCGAGATGAATCTTGTAGAAAATTGTCTTCAGCATATCAAGCTCCTCTTTGTTAGGAACTTCTGCACTATGAGCAATTTCTTTTACTCTTTCGAGTACTTCCTGCTTGGTGGCGTATGCCTTCTTGGCAGGATCCAGGGTGCTCTGCTGCAACAGAGCGTTTTCTTGAGAGTCCATCATGTCACTTTGTTTAGTTTATGATTCGAGTTTCTTTGGCCGGTAGTCGTCTCAGACGATTCGACCCACAAAAATATTTATTATATTAATTCTGCAAACTTAAACAAAAAAATCGAATATCTAGTCAAGATATTCGATTTTTTATACTTTTATAACAATAGAAGCCCTTTAGGACTGTATTTTCCAGCTATAATTGTTCCAATGTTTATAACAGTCGCTTGTATCTCAGGAAGCCCCAGCTTAAGCCTGAGACGATGAACGAGAGCACCAGGGCGAAGGCGAATCCGTAAGGACTCTCTTCCATGCCGTTGATCAGGTTCATACCGAACAAGGATGAAATCAGCGTTGGCAACATCATGACTATACTGATACTGGTGAGGGTACGCATCGTGGTGTTCATATTGTTGTTGATGATGCTCGAGTAGGTATCCATCGTAGATTCCAGAATGTCGGAGTAGATACTGGTGGTTTCCCTAGCCTGCGTCATCTCGATGTTTACGTCCTCGATCAGGTCAGCATCCAGCTCATCCACCTGCAGCTTGAACTTCAGTTTAGAGAGCAGGGTTTCGTTGCCGCGGATAGAGGTGGTGAAGTAGGTGAGGGAGTCTTGCAGGCGGCTAAGGCCTATCAGGCTCTCGTTGTTCACGCCGTGGTCAAGATTTCTCTTGGCCTTCTCGATGAGCGAATTGATCTGTTTGAGTCGTTTCAGATACCATACGGCAGAAGAGAGGAAGAGTCGGAATATCATATCCACATAGTCGGTGAATCCTTCGCCGCGTTTCTGCTGATAGCTTACGAAGTCTATCATCATATTGGTTTCGTAGAAGCATACGGTAATGGTTACGTCGCGCTTGTGGATGATGCCTAGCGGCACTGTGGTATATGGGGTGCGGCTGCGTATTTCCTTGACGTAAGGGATACGGAGGATGATGAGCATCCAACCGTCGTCGTATTCGTAGCGGGCACGCTCATCGGTATCGCTGATATCCGAAAGGAAATAATCAGGGATCTTGAATTCTTCTTCCAGCAGTCGCTGGTCTTCATCGGTTGGACATGTTACCTGTACCCAACAGTTTGGCTGCCACTCATTGAGTGCAGTCAGATTCTTATCGATATTCCAGAAAGTCTTCATTGTTTGCTAATCTCCAAATAATAAAAGGTTTGGGTATGGAGATGAGCATAGGGTTGCGCCCTTCTTGTGGGCTTACGGTTGCTGAATCTCCACGCCTTACAATTCGTTATTGTTCTCCGCGTGATAATCGTCCATTTTGGTTGTTATTTAATGAAACATCTGCAAGCTTTTCTGTATTCTGTTCTTCGCAGTTTTACAGTTCTTGCCAAATCGCCTGCAAAGGTAATGATTTTAATTGAGAAAAGGAACAAAAAAGCCGAGAAATTTCTTTCTCGGCTTTCTTTTTTCATCTTTTTGTAATTTCTTGTTTCTTATTTAGCAGGAATCTCAGCCAGGAGCTGCTTCATCAGGTTCCAGAAAGGAGCTACGCAGCTAATCTGGCAGCGCTCGTTGGCTGTGTGAGGGCTGAGCAATGTAGGGCCGAATGATACTACATCGAGGTGAGGATACTTGCCCAGGATGATAGAGCACTCCAAACCTGCGTGAACAGCCTGTACTACGCCATCCTTGCCGTTCTGCTCCTTGTAAACCTTCAGTACATGCTCCAGGATGTCGCTCTTAGGGTTAGGGTTCCAGCCGCCGTAAGCGCCGCTGAACTCTACCTTCATGCCAGCCATGTTGAAGCAGCTCTCCATCATGGTAGCGAGATACATCTTGTAGTACTCGTGGCTGGAACGAGCCAGGATTTTGATGGCTGCCTTGCCGCCGCCAATCTCGATGATGGCGAGGTTAGAAGATGTCTCTACGATGCCTGGCATAGATGGAGCCATACGCAATACGCCGTCGTGGCAGGCATAGATGGCATCTACCAGGTTGTCCTGAATCTCTGCAGGAACCTCTGTAGCTGGAGTCTCTACGTTCTCGGTGAAGAATTCAATGTTCTCGGTGTTTTCGATGCCGTTGAACTCATCGCAGATCTCGTCCTTCCAGTCGGCTACCATGTCGTTCAGTGCCTCTACGTTCTCCTTTGGCAGGGTGAGTACTACCTGTGCCTGGAATGGGATGGCATTGCGCATGTTGCCGCCCTGCCATGAAGCCAGACGTGCATCGAGCTCAGAGATAGCCTCGCGTACGAAGCGAACCATGCACTTGTTGGCGTTGGCTCTGCCTTCATTAATCTCGATGCCGGAGTGACCGCCCTTCAATCCCTTCAGGGTAACCTTCACGGCTGCATCTTCCTTGTCTGTCTCTACCTCTTTATAGTCGAGTGTTGCTGTAATGTCGATACCGCCGGCGCTGCCGATTACGAACTCGCCCCATACCTCTGTATCGAGGTTCAGGAGGATGTCACCGTTCAATTCGCCTTCAGGAAGACCATTGGCACCAAACATACCTGTCTCCTCATCTGCAGTGATCAGACCCTCTACTGGTCCGTGCTGCAGGTCCTTAGCCTCCATCACAGCCATGATGGTAGCTACACCCAGGCCGTCGTCGCTACCTAAGGTGGTCTTATTGGCACGTACCCAGTCACCGTCGATGATGGTCTCGATTGGGTCGTTCTCGAAGTCGTGGTTGCTTTCAGGAGCCTTCTGAGGCACCATATCCATGTGTGCCTGCATGATAACACCCTTTCTGTTCTCCATGCCTGGAGTAGCAGGTTTGCGCATCACGATGTTTCCGGCAGCATCCTGGAAAGCCTCTACGCCAGCTTCCTTTGCCCAGTCGAGCAAATAAGCCTGAATTTTCTCCAAATGTCCTGATGGACGTGGAACTTGTGTCAACTTGTCGAAATTACGCCAGATTTCCACTGGACTAAGATTCTTAATGTCAGCCATAATATCTTTATTTAAATTGTTAATGTTCTATTTGTTTTTGAATGTTATGCTTCTTGTTCCTGTGTTCGAAAACATCGCTTATTTCTGAATTTGAAGCTTCTTCGTAAACGCTAGTGCTATCCATCCGTAGATGCCCAGCAGGATGACGAGCAGGGTCTGTACGGAGTGAACAATGAGCACGAAGTAGAGGGCGTCGTTCTGCTGGATGCCATAGAGAATAAGCATCGTCTTCACTGCGAAATGCCATGGACCCGCTCCATTGGGTGTAGGTACGATTACAGCTATGCTTCCCACGATGAAGGTCACCAGTCCGCACATCAGATTGAGATGGCTCGTAGATTCAAAGCACTGGAAGGTGAGATAATAGTGCAGGAAGTAGCTCAGCCAGATGCCCAGGGTGAAGGCGATGTAGAGCGGTACGTTTCTCACGCCCTTCAGCGAGATTACTCCCTGCCAGAGTCCGCTCAGCGTAGCTTTCACCTTATTATATATAGCCAGTTTCTTGAGCAGTATGTGAGCCAGGAAGAGTACGGCGATGCCGCAGATGGCGGTAACCAGGTATCCTGTGGCTGTGAAGTTGCCCAGGATGCTGTCCATGCTTGTGCCCGTCTTGTCGAAGAAGTTCAGGAAGACGGGAATCTGCATCAGGAACACCAGTCCTGTGATGAGTAGTACGAGCAGCGAGTCTATGGCTCTCTCGGTCACCACGGTACCCAGTGCTTTCGGAAACGAAACGCCGTCCCATCTCTTCAGTACGGCACATCTTGCAAATTCACCCGAGCGGGGAATGACGAGGCTCAGGGCATACGAGAGGAATATGGAGTTGATGCTTACGCTGCTGCGCGACTTTTCGCCGATGGGCTCCAGCGCCTGCTTCCATCTCCATCCTCTGAAGAGCTGTGCCGAGATACCGAAGGGGAACGACAGCAGCATCCAGGTCCAGCTCATCTTGTGGAGCAGTACCTCCTCCACCTGCTTGAAATCGAATCCGCGATACATCCAATAGAGGATGGCACCGCCCAGAAACAAGGAGAGTGCCACCTGCCAAATATTGTTAGCTATCTTTTTCTTTTCCATCATAGCTGCAAAGGTAACACTTTTATCGCTTATATGGCACTACTTTCGCATATTTTTAGCATAAATAAACGGTTAGACTCCTTTTTATTTCCTCTTTTTTATATAAAAGATGAAAAAAAAAGCATTCAAGGGGTGATTTCTCGAAAAATAATCGTATTTTTGCAAAATAAATATATCAATATCGTTTAGAACGTATGAAAGCTGTAAAGCCAAAGAAAAATCTAGGTCAGCACTTCCTTACTGACCTCAACATAGCCAAGCGCATCGCCGACACGGTGGATGCCTGCCCTGATATACCTGTTCTTGAAATTGGACCGGGTATGGGCGTTCTTACCCAATATCTCGTAGAGAAGCCTCGCCCGGTAAAGGCGGTGGAAATCGATTCTGAGTCGGTAGCATATCTCCACGAGAATTTCCCGACACTGAAGGATAACATTATCGGAGAGGATTTCCTGAGGATGGATCTCAACCAGATATTCGATGGAAAGCAGTTCGTGCTCACGGGCAACTATCCATACGATATCTCTTCGCAGATCTTCTTCAAGATGCTCGATTACAAGGATCTCATTCCTTGCTGCACGGGTATGATTCAGCGAGAGGTGGCTTTGCGCATGGCTTCCGAGCCGGGCAACAAGGCGTATGGTATCCTCAGCGTACTCATCCAGGCATGGTATGATGTGGAGTATCTCTTCACCGTAGATGAGGGGGTGTTCAATCCACCGCCAAAGGTGAAGAGTGCCGTTATCCGCATGACCCGTAACGAGGTGACCGATCTGGGATGTGATGAGAAACTCTTCAAGCGACTGGTGAAGACCGTGTTCAACCAGCGCCGCAAGATGCTCCGAGTAAGCCTCAAGCAGATGTTCCCGGGTGTAACCCCACGTGAGGATTTCTACACCACCGACATCATGACCAAGCGCCCTGAGCAGCTCAGCATCCAGCAGTTTGTGGAACTTACCAACTATGTAGGCGAAGAACTGAAACGATTGGAATTAATAAAATAATAAACAAAAAAATATATACAGACTATGATCGACGTAAAAGAAACTTTGAATTCTGCAGCAGAGCGTATGGAGATGGCTGCAATGTATCTCGCAGAAGAGCTCTCTCATATTCGTGCTGGTCGCGCCAACGTGGCTATCCTCGACGGCGTGCGTGTTAACAGCTATGGCAGCATGGTTCCATTGAACCAGGTGGCTACCGTAACCACTCCAGATGCCCGCACCATCGCCATCCGCCCTTGGGACAAGAAGGCTATCAAGGATATCGAGAAGGCTATCATGGACAGTGGCGTGGGTATTACACCAGAGAACAACGGTGAAATCGTACGCCTCGGAATCCCTCAGCCTACTGGTGAGCGCCGTAAGGAGCTGGTTAAGCAGTGCAACAAGATTGCGGAGCGTGCCAAGATTGAGGTTCGCAACGTGCGTCAGGAAATCAAGGAGAAGCTGAAGAAGGCTATCAAGGATGGTCTTTCAGAGGACTTGGAGAAGGATGCAGAGAATGATTTGCAGAAGCTTCACGACAAGTACATCAAGCAGCTCGAAGGTTTGATGGACGAGAAGGAAAAGGAAATCATGACTGTCTAGAAAGACGTCATGTTTATCAGACTTACATTATTAATATGTGATAATGAGAGGACTCGTTATTAAGAATACAGGCAGCTGGTACACCGTCAAGACTGACGATGGCCAGCTGATTGAAAGCAAAATCAAGGGCAATTTCCGATTGAAGGGCATCCGCAGCACCAATCCTGTGGCTGTGGGCGACTATGTGCAGCTCATCACCAACCAGGAGGGCACGGCGTTCATCTCTTCCATCGAAGACCGCCAGAACTATATCATCCGTAAATCACCCAACCTCAGCAAGCAGAGTCACATCCTTGCGGCTAATCTCGATCAGGCACTGCTTGTGGTTACCGTGAATTACCCTGAGACTTCCACCACCTTCATCGACCGATTCCTGGCTGGAGCCGAGGCATACAGAGTGCCCGTCATCATCGTGTTCAACAAGTGCGACCTTCTAACCGAAGAAGAGCTGCGCTACGAGAAAATGATGCGCACCCTCTATGAGACCATTGGTTACCAGTGTGTAGAGATTTCGGCTGCTACCGGTGAGGGCGTAGATGAGTTGCGTCCGCTCATCCGAGACAAGAAGTCGCTGCTCAGCGGCAACAGTGGCGTAGGCAAGTCAACCCTCATCAACCAGCTCATTCCGGATGCCGGACAGCGCACCGCCGAAATCAGCGAGGCGCATAACAGCGGTATGCATACCACCACCTTCAGCGAGATGCTGGAACTGCCGGAAGGGGGCTATCTCATTGATACTCCGGGCATCAAGGGCTTCGGTACCTTTGATATCGAGAAGGAGGAACTCACCAGCTATTTCAAGGAAATTTTCAAGTTTTCGCAGAACTGCAAGTTCTCCGACTGTACCCACACCCACGAACCGGGCTGTGCCGTCATCAAGGCTGTGGAGGAGCATTATATTGCTGCCAGCCGCTATCAGAGCTATCTCTCTATGCTCGAAGATAAGGACGAAAATAAGTATCGTGAGGCATTCTAGAAACCATGGTTTCCGGAGTGGATATAAAATAAGAATTATGGCAAAACAGGAACTGAAGGATTTTAAACAGCGCGTAGAGGAAGGCGAATTTGCACAGAGCGCCGAGATTTCTGCCAGTTATCTCGACGAAGACATCCTGATCATAGACAATGTCAAGGTGTTGCAGAATCCAGACCCCGTAAGATTGCAGATGAACATGATTGCATCCTGCTTGCGTGGCAGTCTGAAAGTAGAGTATAATGGCAATATCCTCTTGGTAGAGAAGGGCGATATCTTTATCTGTCCTCCCAACTCTACACTCGACATCGTGGAAGTGTCGGGCGATTTTGCGTGCACGGCGATGTGTGTGAGCAATCACGGCATGCTGAATATCCTTCGTTCTCATATTTCGGTATGGAATCGGGCGATGTATGTGAGCAAGGTGTCTGTGCTGAAGATGAACGAGTTGGATATGGTATTCTATGCCAAGTTCACCGATCTGGTGCGTCTATGCCTGGATCCATCGTTCAGCGAGCGCACTTCGTGGAAGCCTTATCGCCGAGAGATTGTGGAGACGCTCTTGAAGAGTGCGCTCCTGGCGGTGAGCAACATGCTGCTGGAGGATATGCCGAAGGAAGAGCTGAATTCCAGTTCTAGCGAACTTTTCGACCAGTTCCTGGAGCTGTTGCAGCAGGCGGAGGTGAAGCATCAGCCGGTGGAGAATTTCGCCCGCAAACTCTGCATCACTCCGAAGTATCTCTCCATCATCTGCAAGCGCCATTCGGGCAAGACGGCGATAGAGTGGATTACGGAATATACGCTTGCCGACATCACTTATCTCCTCCGTTCCACCTCGAAGACCATCAAGGAGATTTCAGGCATTCTTGGTTTCTCCAACACATCTTTCTTTGGCAAGTATGTGAGAGAGCATCTCCACATGTCGCCATTGAAATACCGCGAAAGTTTGAGGAAGAAATAGCGTTTTGCTATGTTATCTCAAAAAAATGGCAACCGGAAATAATTCGGTTGCCATTTTTCTTTCTTACTTCTCTGGGAAGATTTCTGCCAGTTTCTTTGCCATACGCTCAGCGAGTACGGTGGTATATACTACCTTGCCCTCCGGGTTGATGAGGTACATGGTAGGAAGCCAGGAAATCTTGTAATCCTTGGAAATCTGGGTTTCCTTCCACTTCTTGAACTCGCTGTACTGCTCCCATTCCACACCGTTTGCCTGAGTGTAGTTGTCGAGCTTCTGCTTGTCGGTATCCATGGATACACCGATGAACTTGGCACGGGTGCCGTACTTTTGGAACATCTCCTTGACGGTAGGAATCTCTCTACGGCAATCAGGACACCAGGTAGCCCAGAAATCTAATACCGTCCATGTTCCCTTCTTGAGAGCAGGGAAGGCTGGGGCCTCTGTTCCTACAGCCAGGAGATTCTTGGCATAGAGTACATCCACATCCTGTGGGTTCTGGGCTGTTGTTGCGCTGCCCTGAGCGCTGGCTCCGATGACAGATGCTGCCATGAGGAGCAAAGAGAATATTGCTTTTTTCATTTTTCTTTGTATTTAAAAACTGCTGCAAAGATACGGATATTTTTTTGAATTCGCTATCGGATGAAAGAAAAAATGCCGGGTGCATCTTGAAAAAGATGGGCCGGCATTGTTTTTATTAATTCTTCCGGCAAATAAGTAAAGGTTACTCTGAAGACTTTTTATGTAAAACCGATGCTGCAACGATAGTACTTACAAGGCGCAAAGACGTTACTGAGAGGTCGCTATGATAGTACTGACGAGGCGTAAAGCGGCTTGTAGTGCTTATTGCCTCACTATGGCACAACATTGCCCCTTACCAGGGCAATAACTTGCCATTGCCAGGCACAAAACGATACGTCGTGAGTTTTTTTTATAAAAGCACCACTCTTCTTTTTACTCTTCACTCTTCACCAAATCAGCTGAAACCCCGATAAACACTGGAGGTGCGAGAGGTGAAGAGTGGTGAAGAGTGACGTAATCTCTTCATCCGTGTAAGTTTCTAAGCTACAGATATTTATGTCCTTCCTGTGAAGAGTGAAGAGTATTTTTTGAAAGTGGCTTGCTATTGCGACGGATTGCAAATCCGCCGGAACGCCTGGCGGGGGGCAAATCCGCCGGGATTTGAATGATGCAAGGTATAAATGCGGAGCCGCTTACGACTTCAAAAAAAAGGGTGCGTCATAAATCCATGACGCACCCTTCTCATGTAAAACTATAAACTATCAACAAATATTATTTCACGCTCCACTCGAAGAGACCGCAGGAATGAGTTTCTGGCTGCTTCAGCTCGAGCTTTACAGCCTTGGTCTTCACTGGGTCGAAATTCACGATGCAGGCTACACCACGCTTGCATGGATAAGCATCGGCTCCCGGAACTTCCTTCCAGTTGCCTGCCTCGTCCTGATAGTAGAGCTTCCAGCTGTCTGGCACCTTGCAACCGCCCCATGGCTGGTCGTCGTACCAATATACGGTGCTGGTCTTGATCTCCTTGCTCTCAGGGAAGGTGTAGGTAATCCACTCTGTAGTGTTCTTCTTAGGCCACCAGTGGATGTATGGGATAGAACGGTCGTTCTCATCGGCAGGAACCAGTCCGTCGGTAATGCTGCTCTTGGCTGGCACTGGAGAAGAGAATTCTACCTTAGCCTGTGCGGCGAGAGTTGCAGGAGCTGATGGCTTTGCTGCCTTGACATCCTGTGGCAACCATACCTTCATATTGCCGTTGCCACGATGAGCCCAGGCGAAGTATGGGATGAGAGTCAGGGTCTGGTCCTTGGTGCTCAGCTTGCCGCTCTTGTCGTAGGCGAGGGTCTGCACGTTCTCGGTCAAGGTCTCCATGTTCTGACCCTTGTAGAGTGTCAGTACATTCTTATATTTAGGGTCGATGAAACCATCGTAAGAGAGCTTGCCCTCAGCGAACTGAGGTTCGCGGTTCTCCAGGATGCTCATGATGTCGAAGCCCTGGTTGTCTGGCCACTCTGCGCAAAATACGATAGGACCACGCTCGATGCTGATGCAGCCACGGTCTGCCTCTACCTTGTTGTCGGCACGTACGGTGCGTGCCTCCATATCGAAGTGAACGCGAACCACATCGCCCTTCTTCCACTTACGGTTGATGGTATAATAGCCATCCTCTGTTACCTTAGCCTCTACCTTCTTGCCGTTTACGGTGATGGTATAGCCCAGACGCTTTCCGTCGCTGTAGTAGTAGAGATCAGATGGAACTGGCTGTCCCTTTACCCATCCAGGGATGCGGATCTTCATGCCAAACTGACCGGCCTTGTTGTCATCCACCTTGATGGCGATATCTCCGTTCCAAGGATACTGTGTATCCTGACTCAGGGAAACCTTCTTGCCGGCTACTTTCAGAGAAGAAGAGTTGCTGAGGAAGAGGTTGACATATACATTCTTATCCTTTACGGCATATACATAGCCTGGGAGGGATGGCAGGAAGCGGCAGATGTTGCTTGGGCAGCAGGCACAGCCGAACCAAGCCTGGCGCTGATGCTGACCCATACTCTCCAATGGGTTAGGGTAGAAGAAGCCGCCGCCGTCCATGCTCACACCACTGATGAGACCATTGTAGAGGGTACGCTCCAATACATCGTAATATTTACTCTCGCCATGGAGAAGGAAGAGACGGTAGTTGACATAAACATTGCCGATAGCTGCGCAGGTTTCGCAGTAGGCACTCATGTTAGGAAGCTCGTAGTTTTTGCCGAAAGCCTCACCGTTGTTAGTAGCTCCGATACCTCCGGTGATGTAGAGCTTCTTGCTCACGATGTTGTCCCAGATGCGGTCGATGGCGTGGATATAGGCGGTATCGCCGGTGAGGGCAGCTACATCTGCCATACCAGCATACATATAGGTGGCACGAACGGCATGACCTACAGCCTCGTCCTGTTCCAAAACCGGTTTGTGGCTCTGAGAATATTCCTGTTTGATAGATGTCTTTCCACGGTAGTCGAGGAAGAACTTAGCCTCTTCGAGATATTTCTTGTTGCCTGTAGCGAGATAGAGCTTGCAGAGCGCCATTTCGGCAATCTGATGTCCCGGTACCACGCAAGCCTGTCCTGGGTTAGGACCTACCTCCTTAACCACGCAGTCGGCATAGCGGATGGCGATATCGAGGAACTTGCGGCTACCTGTAGCCTGCCAGTGAGCCACGGCACCCTCCACCATGTGACCGAGGTTGTAGAGCTCATGGCTCAAGTCTTCCTCCATGCTCCAGCGCTTGTCGCCTGCCCAGAAGTGAGGATGCTTCGGGTTCTGTGTACGGGCGGTATAGAGATATCCGTCAGCCTCCTGAGCCGGAGCGATGATGTCGAGCACACTGTCGATATACGCCTTGAGTTTCTTGTCAGGGTAGGTCTGGAGCACGTAGCTGGCACCTTCGATGGTCTTGTATGGGTCGGTATCGTCGAAGCTGTAAGGCATCAACTTGCCCACATCGTAACTATCGCTAGGATGTGCAGCGCGCTCAAAGTTCTTGTATCTGCCCTCTGATTCGCACTTGCTGAAAGCCAGCGGGATGGTTACCTTGCGAGAGGTCTCGATACGCTGTCCCCAGAACGTATTGTTCCAAACCTTTACTGATGTGAAAGGCACCGGTGTGATAGGATAACCACCCGAGCTCTTGTTCACCTTCTGTGCCGAAGCAGGCATCAATGCCAATGCCGCCAAGGCTGATGTCATCAAAATCTTTTTCATAATTATTTGTTGTTTATATTTTTATATACGTTTGATGTACTTAGATATTTTCTTAGCCTTTAAGATTTCTAGTGAATCTTTTGGTTCTTCGTCATAACCATTTGGATTTGGGTGCTGTAGGATTTGCATGTTTAATGGAATGAGCTTGGAATATGAGCCAGCCATTACTTGGAGTATAGCTGTATACGAGCCTGTTCCTGCATTTCTGCTGCATTTGTATGCATGGTAGCCACCTGTGTATTTTGTGAAGTTGGAATAGTTGTCGTTTAAGACGAAATTGAAATAGCTATTGTTGTAAGTGTTCACTCCACAGACATCTGTATAGTAGAAATATAAGTCACCATTTTGGAATACGCTAACAGTATTGTATGAATCACCCTTTCCTGGATCTAAGAATCCCATTTTGTTGTATGACGGATACCCCGAAAGTTCAGAAGACCACTTAAATGTACCAGTGGCTGCTGATGGTATTACATGATATGCAATCTTGTTCTGTTGGAAGGTAACACCTTTTTTGTTTTTGATGTTGGCTGTAATCGTATACTTCTGTGATGTGGCATTGACATTCGGATTTTTCAATACGAATGATTTGCCTGTAGCTGACATATATGTCTTGGTTGATGCTGTCTTGGATGTAAAAGTCTCTACTATGATGTTCCATGTGACGGTATAGTCGTCTGAGACATTGATAGAATAGGTCGCTGACGAGTTAATAATGTCTGGACCTGAAATGGATGCTGTATTTGTGGTACAAGTCATTTGTAATGCTCTAGTATTGGCGATTGCCTTATACATCATCTCGCTTTGCTTAATAGTAATTTTTCCTCTATTATAATGCCCACTGTATGACATGAGATTTAGAGGGTCAGGATTGTATCTGTCTCCATTGGCATCTGTTAAATCCCCTCCAGTATATCCGCCAAAACCATTCCAACGATTAGGGTCAGCAGGTGTGTCTGTAATATAGTCTCCAGCAGTTGATGAATTTGAACCATTGACTAATTCGGGTGTTCCATTATTGTCACCAGTTCCATTGTGGGTATGGTAAAGACCTAAGCAATGTCCCATTTCATGAGCAACAGTGCTTGTTGCATATCTGTCATTTCTAACATACATTCCTGTTTTTGTCAAAAAAGAAGCTCCAGCCGTTCTTATGAGATTTCTGCTATCACTAATAACATAGATATTTATAGCATTGCTTTTAGTGTTAATGGCAAAAAGATTCTTCATGTTTTGCGACAATACATTTTCATCATCTGACATTAAATTATATGTATCGTTATCTATATAGTCTGAACCACTTAGATAGAAGGAAAAATTAGTCCCCTTAAAATATGAGTTTAACGAACTCATTAAGGAGTTGTTGATATCTTTACTTAGTCCTTCTCCAGAAGAACTTCTAACAATGTGTATATATACTCTTATAAGATATTCTGCAAAACTAGGGACACTATTTTCAGTTCTAGAATATAGCCAAGTTGGAGCCGGAGCACTGGGTGTTCCACATACTAGTTCTTCCTGATGGCTGCTTCTAGCCTTTCGCATTTTATTATTTATAGCCTCAATGTTGGTAATTGTTAGCTTATAATGATATGTGCTTGCCGTGAGCTGTGATTCTTTTGGAACTTTGAGATATACAAATTGCATACTTCCGCTAACTTTTACGGTTCCGCTTATGTTTTTTATATATTCATCAGAATTGCATATCTCAACTTCTGGACTAGATTCGTCGCCAAAGTTTCTGTTGAATACACTTTCGCTATTCTTTATGTGAATATACCATTTTTTTTCCTTGTTGGAATAATAGAGTTCACCTTCTGCATCCTTAATGTCGAATGGATGGTAATTTTCAGTATTTGGATAAGTCTTTATCCATCCGTTTTCGTCTATATCTTCATCATCTTTGCAAGATGTGAAAGTTGTAAATGAGAGCATAGCAATTACTATTGCTATAAAACTCCATAAATTGTACTTCTTATTCATAATTATTCAAGTTTAGTTTTTATAATTGTTGAGACTTATATGAAAATGAGTTTACAGGGATTGTTGCTTTGGCAACAATCCCCTGTGAGTGTTACTTCTTCGGAATGTATTCATCCCAGAGTTTCAATGAGTGCAGATAGCCTGAGAAAGGCCATGCCTCTTCGGCATTCTTGCCCAGAAGCATAAACTGCGATGGCTTGACGAGGAGCTGGATATCCTTCTGGCTGATGAGCTTGTCGTTGATGTAGATGCTCTCGATTCTGCCATCGAAGCAGACATATACGTGCTGCCACTTGCCTTCCAGGGTCTTCATCTCCTTGTAGCCGGCATCCTCATACCATCCGTAGTGGTTCATCACACCGCAGCGTGGTTCGGTGCCGTTTACCAGCATCAGCTTCTCCAGTTCATCGTGAGAAGAGGTGAAATCGGCTACGCATTCATTCTCGGCAATCTCCGGATTCAGAATCCATGCCTCGATGGTGTATGGAGCGTTGTCGCGGATAGTAGCTGGGAGCATGAAGTTGCTTCTGTAACTCTCCTTGCCGGTAAAGGCGAATGCCTTCTTGCCCTCTATGGTCTTGATGATGGCTGCTGTATCGTGCTGTGTCTCAAACTCGCCCTTGAGGTGAACGTCCAGCGGGCTGCCGTTCTTGATGTAAGGCACAGTATCGCCCTCGTTGTAGTAGTCAGCGCTGATATCTACCACCAGTCCCTGACAGTTCTTGTCGGCTACTGCCTCACGCACGATGCTGCTCTGGGCATCGAAAGCCTTTTCTGCCGCCTCCTGTTCCCAGTTATAATAACGGAGATTGGTGAGGGTAAATTGCTTTTCGCCTGCACTAATTTCCAGTTTTCCTTCAGAAAGATTCAGTCGAGGATCGTTTTCATCTATCTGATGCCAGCTTCCGTTGTAGAAAGCTTGGGCGGTAAGGGTATGCTTGCGTGTCTTGCCGAGCTGCGGATGAGTCATCACCAGCTGGGCACCCGGTTGCAGGGTGATGGCATCTTTGCCAGCCATGCGCTCTCTGAGGGCGGTGCCCTGAAGGAGCGAGAACTTGCCGGCAAGTATTCCCTCGTTGTTATGCCAGGTTGTACCATCGAAATCAGCTGCAGTCAGGCCTAGCCACTGCTGTGGGGCTGAATCTTCTACGGAACCGTAAACCTTGATGTTCCAGATGGCGCCACCGAAACCATTCTTCTGTCCGCCGGTATAGGTGAGGCGGATGTACTGCGCCTTGGCATTTCCGAAATCTACCATCGGCGAACCAGCCAGACGGTTCTGTCGCTTGTCGGAGAAGGTCTGCCAGTGCTTGCCGTCATTCGAAGTCTCGATGAGATACTGATAGAACTGTGTTCCGTATTCAAACTGAGTCCAGATGCTCTTGATGCTCTGCTTCTTGCCCAGGTCGAGCTGGATCCAGGCTGGTCCGGTGGTGCGAGGGCGCCAGAGTGTGCCGTTGTTGTCATCAACCGCATATTCCGGACGGAAATCGTTGTCGTAATAAGAGGAAGCTGTAACCTTGGCGCCGAATGCGAGGTTCTTTGCTACCTTCATCTCCGGTTTCAGATCGAGACCTTCGTGGGTTGGAATGACCTCCTTGATGGTACCGTCTGCATTGAATTCGAGTTTGTCGATTGCCACCTGACGATGGAATCCACGGTTGGAATGCGGATTGTCGTGGCGATGATATACGATGTAGTAGTTGTCGCCTTCCTGCAGCACGCTGTTGTGTCCCGGACCATGAACGGTTCCGTCGGCATTGGTCTTGAGGATAGTGCCGTGGTAGGTGTAAGGACCGAGCGGACTCTTGGCTGTGGCGTAATCCACACGATAGCTGGCATCCTCGCAATGCTCGCAGGAGTAAAGGAAGTAGTAGATACCGTTGCGCTTGAAGACGAAAGGAGCTTCGAAGAAGTGAGTAACCTCGGTATTCGGGATGAGCTTGGTTTCGCTGAATGATTTCATGTCAGGATTCAGCTTGCCTGCTCCGCAACCGAAGCCCTTGTATATACCCCAGGTGCCCCAATACATATAGACCGAACCATCATCATCTCGGAAGGTCTGACCATCCAGGGTGATGGCATTCTTTACGAATCTATCTGGTACGAGCACGGCTTCGCTCTCGCCCAGCACATTCTTCCAAGGACCGCGAGGTGTATCGCCCACACCCAGATGAAGCTTGCAAGGCTGGCAGTAGAGGTAGTAATACTTGCCGTCGGCTTCGTTCTGCATTACATCCGGTGCCCAGATCCAGTGGCTGTCCGGCCAGTTCATCGGCATCAGGGTCCAGTTCTTGAAATCCTTGCTACACCAGAGCTGTGCCGGTCCGAAACCGGCTCCGCTACCATCGGTAGTAGCATATATATAATAGGTGTCACCAAACTTCTTGATGGTTGGGTCGGCAAAATAACCAGGCAGGATAGGGTTGCCGGCTCCCGGAGTGTTGTAAGCAGCTTTCTGGGCAGCCCCCGTTTGAGGTACTGCCGCAGCTGCTGTTACGAATAGTGTTACAATTATATTTTTACTAACCATATGAACTTCTTTTTTTCTAAATGCTTTTTTATTTCTTGATAACCTTGATGACGAATCCACCGCCCGAAGCAAGATGGATTTTCATTTCAGAATTTTGATGGATGTCGTATTTCTCTATCTTGTAATCCTCGGCATCGTGGTTGGCATTGATGCCATCCTTCAATACGATTGCTTCGTAATCTCCATCCGCGAGGAAATCAAACTTCAGGGTGAGCGTGCGCTCATCCCAGTTGTTCTGACCGCCAACATACCAGTCGTTGCCCTTCTTTCTGGCGGTAACGATATACTTTCCGATTTCGCCTTGTGGCACGATGGTCTTGTCGAAAACTACAGGCAATGAAGCAATGTATCGGGTGTATGGCTCATCCGCCTCATAGTTGGTAGGAGTGTCGGCGAGCATCGTAAACGGACTGTCCTGTACGATGTAGCAGGCAGCCTGGTGGCATCGGGTACCCATCGAAATCGGTTTGGTATAGATAGCCTTCCAGTTGTCGCGGGTTCCGTTTCTCATCGCTCCCGGTGTGAAATCCACCTGTCCTGCCATCATTCGGATGTATGGGAAGGTGACGTCGTAGAGCGGCATATCATTCTTGGCTTCCGTCCAGCGGCACTCTTCCATACCGAAAACACTCTCGTAGTTGAGGATGTTGGGGTAGGTGCGGTTCAAGCCGTGTGGCTTGTAGATGCCGTGCAGGTCGAGGATGAGATGATGCTTGGCGGTGCAGGCAGCCAGACGTTCTACCATTTCGATGGCGGTCTGGTCGTCGCGGTCCATGAAATCCACCTTGAATCCCTTGATGCCCATATCAGCATAGGTCTTGCAGATGGTTTCCAGATTCTCGTCCATCACGTTGAAGACTGCCCAGAGCACGATATCCACGCCCTTGCTCTTACCATATTCTATGAGCTTAGGCAACTGGATATCTTCTATTGGTTTCAGAATACTTCCCTCTTTCGAGTTGTACCATCCTTCATCGAGGACGATGTATTCCAAACCATGATTATGAGCAAAATCTATATAATACTTGTAAGTTTCGAAATTGATGCCCGCCTTGAAGTCCACACCTTTCAGATTCCAGTCGTTCCACCAGTCCCAAGCTACCTTTCCCGGTTTGATCCAGGAAGTATCGCCAATCTTGTTGGGAGCAGCCAGGGCATACACCAGATTGTTGGTCGGCATCTGTGTATCGTGTTCTGTGATGGCGAAGATGCGCCAAGGATAGCTTCTCTTGCCAGAACTTATGGCGATGTAATCGTTGGCACTCTTCACACAGCTCATGTGTCGCCATGGATAGTAGGCCATTTCCTTAGGGTAGGGAGCGAAGGCGGCTCTCAGGATTCCTTTCTCTTGATCCTGTTTGCTGCCGTTAGCCTTCAGCCACATACCCGGATAGTTCTGCAGATCACTCTCCAGGATGGTGACCTTTGCTTTGCCGCAATCTATGGTTGCTGGCAGGAAGGCTAAATCCTGCTTGGCGGTATCGAGCCGAGTCTCGTGATAGATATTCTGGAAAGCCATGGCAAAAGGCTTTTCGGGAGTCGTAGTGTATGGCAACCATGCCTTCTTGTCCTTGCCAAACTGGTAGGCGGCGGTTTCATTCAGAATGATGGTCTTGCCTTTTCGCTGGGTATAGAAGCGGTAAGCCACTCCCTCATCATAAGCTCGGAGAATAATGCCGAAACCATTCTTCAGTTTCAGATTCAGCTCCTGATAGCTGGTTTCGATGCTTGGCTGGCGATAGAACGGTGCCTGGATGGTTTCCCTGTGGTTGGAGATTTTGCGGCTCGCAACCTTCGGGTTCTTGCCCAAGTCCATTCCATCGCTTAGCACTACACCTATTGAAGACTCCTGCAAGAGCTTGGAGCCGTTGTATTTAAAACTTAATGAGAGAGCTTTGTCAGTGCTCAGTTCAGCCACAATCTTTCCGTCAGGCGATTTCACCTGATAGTTTTCTGCTGATGCCGTAGCCCCTATATATAATAAGGTGGCGATGAAGAAGAGTTTCTTTACCATAACTTTCTAGGTTTATTATGTTTTGTCTTTTTTGTTATTTGCTTATTTGGAGAAAACGTTTGCTTATTCTGAGAAACGTTTTTGCCTTTTCGGCGAATCTCTTTCGTTTCTGCTGCAAAATTACAAAGAGAATCGGGTATTTAATGGAAATAAAGTCCAAAAGACTGCAAAAATCGTATCAGAGGGGTGCAACTAGACGATTTTGTTATCTTTGTGCACGATACTTTTACGACAGCACGTTTTTTTTCTGTTATTTTGCAGCCAGAAAATTAAACGAAACAAAAATAAACCTAGAAGATATGGATTTAAAGCAGTTTACATTATTGATAGGTGTAGCCAGTTTGCCATCTTTGGTAACGGCAGCCACTGTTTATCGCACCATCTCCAAGGTGACTGCGGTAGCAGTGGATTGTCCGGAGGGTACAGCTCCCCGACTTCCTAATCTCGTGTGGGTAACCTATTCTGATGGTTATTCAGAGTATCGCCAGGTACGCTGGGCTAACTCTCCGCTTGCTGATGAGCAGGCTGAGGCTGATGCACAGAAGCATCCTGCCGGAAGCCAATATGAGGTAGGTGGTTTTGTGATAGGTGATGAGAGTACCGACAATGGTTATCCTGTCAAGGCACAGATCAAGGTGGTGGCAGGAGGCTATCAGACTCCTGAAAAGGAAGTGGCTCATACCTTCTCGCTCGCTGATGTGAGCATAGATGGTGACAACCGACTCACTCACAACCGCGATGAGGCTATCCGTGAGATCTGTTCCTGGGATGTTACCCAGCAACTCTACAACTATCGTGATACCTATGGTTTGAGCACGGAGGGCTATACCAAGAGTGATGGCTGGGATTCGCCAGATACCAAGCTCAAAGGTCATGGATCAGGTCACTATATGTCGGCTATCGCACAGGCATACGCCGTGGCAACCAATCCTGAGCAGAAGGCTATCCTCCGCAAGAATATCACCCGGATGGTGAATGAGTTGCGACAGTATCAGGAGATGACCTTTGTATATAACAAGGATCTGAAGCGCAACTGGGAGGCTCGTGATTTCGCTCCTGAGACTGAACTCCGGGAGATGAAGGGCACCTGGGCTGCTTTTGATGAGTATAAGAAGCACCCTGAACTTTATGGTTACGGCTATATCAACGCCATTCCGGCTCAGCATTGTGCTCTGATTGAAATGTATCGTGCTTACAACAACTCCGATTGGGTTTGGGCACCTTATTATAGCGTACACAAGCAACTTGCCGGTCTGATAGATATCGCTACCTACTTTGATGATAAGGAAATCTGCGATAAGGCTCTCCTCATCGCCAAGGATATGGGACTCTGGGTATGGAACCGCATGCACTACCGCACTTACGTAAAGCAGGACGGCACCCAGGATGAGCGTAGAGCCAAGCCGGGCAACCGCTACGAGATGTGGGACATGTACATCGCCGGTGAGGTGGGAGGTATGAGCGAATCGCTCGCCCGTCTTTCTGAGATGGTTTCCAATCCGGATGAGAAGGCAAAACTCCTCGAGGCTGCCAACTGTTTCGATGCGCCTAAGTTCTATGATCCGCTGAGCAAGAACATCGATGACATCCGCACCCGCCATGCCAACCAGCATATTCCGATGATTATCGGAGCGCTGCGCAGTTACAAAAGCAATCAGAAGCCATACTATTACAATCTGGCTGAGAACTTCTGGAGACTGGTGCAGGGCAGATACATGTATGCGATGGGTGGTGTAGGAAATGGAGAGATGTTCCGCCAGCCATATACCCAGATTCTGAGTATGGCAACCAATGGACTGCAGGAAGGCGAATCGGAGGCTTATCCGGATATCAACGAAACCTGCTGCGCGTATAACCTCGTCAAGTTGAGCAAGGATTTGAACTGTTATAACCCTGATAATGCGCAGTATCTCGACTATATCGAGCGCACGCTGTACAATCAGATTATCGGTTCCCTCAATCCGGACCAGTATCAGACCTGCTATCAGTATGCAGTAGGATTGAATGCCACCAAGCCGTTCGGCAACGAGACTCCTCAGAGTACCTGCTGCGGCGGTACAGGTTCTGAAAACCATACCAAGTACCAGCAGTCGGCTTATTTTGCCAACGATCATACCCTCTGGGTGGGACTCTATATGCCAACCACCCTCCACTGGAAGGAGAAGGGCGTGACCATCAAGCAGGATTGCCTATGGCCGTCACAGCATTCAGCCATCAAGATTACGGAAGGCGAGGGCGATTTCACCCTGAAACTCCGTGTACCATACTGGGCTACGCAAGGTTTCTCCATCAAGGTGAACGGCAAGGAAGTGGCAAAGAGCTATAAGCCTAGCACCTATGTAGAACTGGAGCAGAAGCACTGGAAGGTGGGAGATGTCGTAGAAATCGACATGCCATTCAGCAAGCATATCGAATATGGTGCCGACAAGCTTTCGAGCGATGTGGCAAGTCTGGACGGTACTCCGCTGAAGACATCCTGGGTAGGAACCCTGATGTACGGACCATTGGTGATGGCGGGTACAGGCGCACAGACCTGGAATCAGGCTACGCTGAACATCGACTCCCGATTGAGTAATATCACCGTGGGCGAATCGAACGGCGTGACCACAGGTGCAGGAGCCAATCTCCTTACCCTGAAGCTGGATGGCAAGGAATTCCAGCCCGATTATTACCGCAACGCTAACAGTACCCACTACTACCGCATCAACCTGACCGATGCCAAGAGCAAGAAGAGCAAGAAGGTGAAGATAGATTTCACCGAATTGAATTCTCTCCTGAATCTTGCCGCAGAGCGCAAGGCAGACCAGGAAAAGTGGAATGCCCTCTCTCAGAAAGTTCCGGAGTATGCTCCATGGGCACCGTTCGGCTATGAGCGCATGCAGAAGGTGATGGCTCAGGCACAGGTGCTGGTGGCAAAGGGCAAGAAGAAGGTAACCCTGGATGAACTGGAAGGCACTACTGCCATCCTGAACCGTGCCATCAACACGATGCGCCCTGGCAACCTTGCCGAGATGGAAGACCTCCGAGAACTTTCCGGTCTGCTTCGCCGTGTCGGCTGGCCTGATGAAAATACCAGTGCAGAACTCAAGGAAGCCATCAGTTATGGCAGAATGGTTCAGAAATACGTGACCGACGGAAGTGGAACCCACGACATGATTCATGCCGCTGTGGGAAAACTGAAGAAGGCGATGAAACAATAAAGACATAGAAACAACAAAACATAAAAGACAACAAAGACATCATTTAGAATAAACAACATTTAAGAGTAACAAAATCGGTTAAAAGACGAAAATATCGTCCAATCCGGGCGGTTTAGACGATATTTTCACTCTTTTAGACGATAATGTGGCATGATATGCAAAATATTGTGTTACTTTGCAATCGAAAATTAAACAATAATAAACCTAGCAAAAATAAAAAATGAGACAGACACAAAAAATCTCAGGCTTTGTACATAGCCAAGCTTATGTTAAAGCCATCGCGTGTTTGGTCCTTGCCTGCGGAGGTACATTACCTACTCTAGCAGCAAGTGTGACCTCATCAACCCCAAAGGTAGAAAATGTTCAGCAGAACGAAGTTACCGTAAAGGGTGTAGTGAAGGATGCCAATGGTGAACCTATCATTGGTGCGAGTGTTATTGAAAAAGGCAACGCCAAGAATGGTACAGTTACCGATATTGATGGTAACTATACCTTGAAGGTAAAGCGTGGCGCTACCTTGACAATCTCCTATATCGGATATGTAAATCAAGAGACCAAAGGCGGTGATGTGACACTTCAGGAAGACATGAAGTCTTTGAACGAAGTAGTCGTTATCGGTTATGGTACCCAGAAGAAGGGTGACATCACTTCTGCCATTACCAGTGTCAAGGCAGAAGATTTCTCTCAGGGAAATATTCATGATGCAGGTGATTTGATCAAGGGTAAGGTTGCCGGTCTGACCATTTCTAATGGTTCTGGTGACCCTAGTGTTACTTCTGCTATTCGTCTTCGCGGTGTGATTTCTTTGAGTGGTTCTAATACTCCTCTGGTTCTTGTTGATGGTATTGAGGGTGATATGTCAACAGTTGCTCCAGAAGATATTGAGAGTATTGATGTCTTGAAGGATGCATCAGCTGCTGCAATCTATGGTACCCGTGGTGCTGCTGGTGTAATTATCATTACCACAAAGTCGGGTCGTCGTGATACAAATACTACAGTAAATTATAGTGGTTATGCTTCCATCGCATCATTTGCCAATAAGCTTGATATGATGGATGGCTCTGATATCCGAAATGGTTTGACCAACTTTACTGACAAGGGATACGATACAGATTGGCTGGATGCTGTAACCCGTACTGCATTCACCCACAATCATAATATTTCTATTACTGGTGGTAACAAGACAACCTCTTATAATGCTGATTTCACTTATAGAAACCAGCAGGGTGTTTTCTTGAAGACTTATTCTGATGAAATGCGTTTCAATGCAGGTCTGTCGCATTATATGCTCAACGACATCGTGAAGTTGCAGTTCAATATAATGAAGAAGAATCATAAAAATGGTCCTGTAGATGCTGCCGGTACTCAGATTTATCGTCAGGCTATCATGCGTAATCCTACCGAGCCTATTTATAATAGTGATGGTACCTATTATGAGAATATGTCTATCAACTATTATATGAACCCTATTGCTCTTTTGAATGAGCATACGGGTGAATACAAGACAGAGCAGACACGTATGACGGGTAATATCACAGTCGAGCCAATCAAGGGATGGAAGACCAACCTGATGATTGCTACCGACCGTTCTAATGCGCATGATGAAGGATATTATACTTCTCAGTATTATGACCAGAAACAGAATGGATTTAAGGGTTATGCATATCATAGCTATAGTTATGGCAAGAGTGATAATCTGGAATTGACCTCTACCTATAAACAGCAGTGGGGCGAGCATCGTTTCGAGGGTCTGGTAGGTTATAGCTATCAGTATAATATGTATGAGGGTTTCAACGCTAACAATACCAACTTCATGAGTGATTTTTATCAGTATAATAACCTTGGAGTAGGTGAATATCTGAAAGATGGTAAGGCTGGTATGGGTAGCTATAAGAACGATAATAAGCTTGTCGGTTTCTTTGGTCGTATCAGTTATGGTTATGCTGATAAGTACAATCTCTTGGTGAGTGTACGCCGTGAAGGTTCTTCTAAGTTTGGTGCTAACAATAAGTGGGGTACATTCCCTTCTGCATCTGCTGGTTGGACTATCAGTAATGAGAAGTTCATGGAAAGTACAAAGGGATGGTTGAATAATTTGAAGTTGCGTTTTGGCTATGGTGTAACCGGTGTCATTCCTAACGACCCATATCTGTCTCTTACCAAGTGGGAATTGGGTAGCAGTTACTATTATGATAAAGGTAAGTGGTATCAGGGACTTGCCGTTACATCAAATCCTAACCCAGATTTGAAATGGGAGAAATCTACTGAGTACAATATCGGTTTGGATTGGAGTGTATTGGATGATCGTTTGTCTGGTACTATTGATGTTTACCGCAAGAATACTTCTGATATGCTTTGGTGGTACACCGTTCCTACACCTCCAAATCTGGTAAGCTCAACTTTGGCGAATGTTGGTAAGATGCGTAATCAGGGTATTGAAATCGGTATCAACGCAGTTCCTGTTCGCACAAAAGATTTTGAGTGGAAGACTACTGCTACCTTTGCTACCAATGCTACTAAGCTGATTAGTCTTTCCAACGACTTGTATGAGACAGCCAATGAGCAGGATATTGCTTATTTGGGCGAGCCTATTTCTTTGTCAACTCAGCGTATGGCAGTTGGAAAACCTCTCGGTCAGTGGTATGGTATGAAGGCTGTTGGAATCTCAGAAAATGGTCTTTGGATGATTCAGAATAAAGAAACTGGTGAAGCTGAGGAGTTTACTGATAATATGCTTACCGATGATAAGTATCATCAGTATCTGGGTAATGCTATACCTAAGTTCAATGTGGGTTGGAGTAATACACTTCGCTACAAGAACTTTGATCTCAGTATGCAGTTTACCGGTCAGTTTGGATTCAAGATTCTGAATGAGGCTCGTGCTTATTATGAGAACAATGCCGTTACCTATAACCGTTTGAAGAGTGCTGCAGAGAAAAAGTTCGGAACAGCTGTACTTTCTGTAGCTCAGAAGCAGACATTCGTTGATTATTACTTGGAAAATGGTAATTTCTTGAAGTTGTCTAACTTGACTTTCGGTTATACTGTACCTTTGAAGGAAAATCACTATGTAAAGAACCTGTATTTATATCTGTCAGGTGATAATCTCTTTACTATTACAAGCTATAGTGGTTTGGATCCAGAGTTGACTAACAGTAATCCACAGTACTCAGGTATTGATTCACGTGATAAGTATCCTACTATTCGTACATTTACATTGGGTGCAAAGGTAACATTCTAAAAAAGAAACATTATGAATACAAAAATAAATAAGATATTAGTTTCTGCCATCGTTGGTACCTGTGGCTTGACCATGACAGGCTGTACTGATCTTGATGAGAAATTATATAGTGTAATCGCAACAGAGCAACATCCTCTGTCACAGGCAGAATCGGAACGTACCATTGCTCCTGTATATAGCAGCTTGCGTGATGTATATTGGGGATGGTTTGGTATGTCAGACATCATGGATATGAGCTCTGATGTATGGGGTGTTCCTAACCGTCCTGGTATTGGATGGGGTGACCTCTATGTATCAATGCATAAGCACCAGTTGAACTCAGAAATTGGTTTCTTTGAGGTAAACTGGAACAACAACTATGCAGGTGTAAACGCTTGTAACAAGATTCTTGCTAACGAGGCAATCGCTTCCAGTGAGGACATTACAGCGCAGATTCGTGCTTATCGTGCATTGTATTACTACAATTTGTTCGATTTGTACCGTAATATTCCTTTAGACACTACCTATGTTCATGAGGATGGTTGGACACCGGAACAGTCAAAGCCAGAAGATACTTTCAAATGGATTGAGAGCGAATTGAAGGCTGTTGCTGATAAATGTCCTTCTACTATTGAGATGGGAAAGATCAATAAGTATGCCGCTCACATGCTTTTGGCAAAACTCTATTTGAACCACAACGCATGGTTTAAGGATGATACTGATAAGTCCTGGTATCAGAAGAGCTTGGATGAAGTGAATAAGGTCTTGGAAGGTCCTTTCTCTTTGGCAGCCAACTATAATGACAATTTCGTTGAGGATATCTCTAATTCACCGGAAATTATCTTTGGTATTCCTTTGGAGAATAAGTATGCCGGTGGTAACTATATGGCGAATCTCTGGATCCACAATGCGGGTCGTGCTCGCTGGAACTTTGCTGGTTGGGCAACTGGTGGTGGAATCGTGTTCCCACAATTCCTTGATATTTATGAGGAGGGTGATACTCGCTTCGAGAATACTTGGACTGGTGGTCAGCAGTATGCACAGGATGGAAGTCCTATTACTGTAGATGGTGAACCTTTGGTATATACCAAGGAACTTCATAGTATCGACAATCCAGGTTGCTTCCCATTCGAGAGCTACCGTTTGATCAAGTATGATATTCTGAGTGGCGATTTTGGTACAAGCTATGATGATGTTCCTTACTTCCGTTTGGCTGATGCCATGATGATGAAGGCAGAGTGCCTGCTTCGCTTGGGACAGAATGAAGATGTGGCTGCTGAGCTGGTATCAAAGGTTCGTGCTCGCAACTTCAAGGCTAATCCGGAAAAGGCAGTTGTTACTGCTGCTTATCTGAAGGGAGGTAGTAAGTACAACTATGGTCACCGTGAAGACCGTGGAAAGGACGTTAATTCTCATGATTGGGTAATTACTGAAGAAGGTGGAGCTGATATCGAATTTGGTGGCTTGCTCGATGAGTATGCTAAGGAGTTTGTTTGTGAAGCCCATCGTCGTGATGAATTGATCCGTTTCAATATCAAGGGTACTAATATGAATGTTTACAACGGTAAGTCTTGGTTCTGCAAGGATAAGGTTGATAATCGTGATGGTGATTTGTTCCCAATCCCTAAGACAGCATTGAAGGGTAACCTCAAGTTGAAACAGAATCCAGGATATGATGGTTTGACATCTGGTGAATAATAATTATTAATAGACATTGATATGAAAAAGAATATATTATATGTATGCATGGCATGCTTGGCATTGAGCTTCACCGCTTGTAGCGATGATCCTAATGATGCGGTAGAGAAGCATGTATATGGAGAGACCGAGAGTCCGTATTTGCGTATTGACGCTTCGGCTAATATTGCTTGTACTGCTGAATTCCGAAAAGGACACATTGAGCAAAAGCAAATTAATCTAAAAGATTATGCAGAAACAATCCAAACTAAATTGGGGATGACTGTGGATGATCTGATGACGGCCGTAAACAATGGTAGTGTTGTCTTTTATAATATTAATGCAACCAAAACGGTTTGGGACAAGACTGCTCCTAATGCCGGGAAAATGGCTTGGAGCTATGATAAGAATGGCAAGATAAGTACAGAAAATGCAGTGGCTACAGTTTCCTTGGATACTGCTAATAAAACCATTAATGTGGATGTTCCTGAGAATTCGGCAGCAGGTGTTTCTATAACTGAAAATCTGGGCTTTGCCATTAATAATGGAAAAGACTATGATGATTATGTAAGATTCAACTTGTCAATATCAGTAACAGATCCAGGCTTGATTATGCCTACAATCACAATCCCAGAGGGTGATTATAATTCTTTTGAAATTGAGTTTAGTAAGTATGCACATGCTATTGAAACTTGTATGGGTATGACTGTAAAAGAGTTCAATGAAATGGTTCAAGATACAGACAATGACATTGCTCTTTATATGGTTGAAACTGATGGAAAATGGGATACCGAAAGCAAATATACCGCAAATGGTCTTGGCTATTGGCTTGATGTTAATGGCAAGGTCGTCGGTTGGGGTGATACATGCCAGACCTTCGTAGAAACCCATGACGGTACTGTTGGTATTGGTCGCTATCCTGGTATAGCTTCTGGTACAACCTGTAAGTTGCATTTTGTTTATGCAAGCAAAACTGATGCTTCTAAATTTGTAGAGTTCATTGTAAATGTAACTTTCGCATAATATTCTAGGATTGGCACAGGCACTTACCTGTGCCAATCTTGATGATGAGATTTTAATTTATCATATTAAAATCTCATTTTTACAATTAATATAACCAACTACTAAAATATTATCCTATAAAACTTATGTTTAAGACAAATAATAAATTCATTCTTAGTTTCTTTTTATTCTTTTTTCTGGGAATGATAGCATCATGTAGTAGTGATGATGATATGGTAATCGGTGATATAACTTCGCCTACTGGTGAATTGACAAAGACGATTCCTTGGGATGAGACAGAGGCAAGCATATCTTTTACTGCAAATTCTGCTTGGTCGGCTAGTGTCGCAGAAGTAGGTACTCGTGCAGCAACTTCTATCTCTTGGCTAAAAATAACTGTGCCTAAGGGTGGCGCAGGAGATGTTAAGATGCCTTTGCTCCTTAGTAAAAACGATAATGAAACTTATCGTGAGGCAGAGGTTACTATCAAATGTGGTGAGAAGTGTGTTACGGTAACAATCCATCAAGAGGCTAATCCTGATGCCGTAAAGATGATGGATGCTTCTGCTATTAGTAATTATAGTATGTATATCACTCCTGGTACCTGGAATGAAGGATTTGAAAAGGGACCTGACTACATGCTCCGCAGCGATGCCAGATGGTCGTGGTGGAGAATGAAGCAGAGCGAGCACTTCTTTGTGTTCTGGGAGCCTGGCTTTGGAGATGATCCTAATGCTGAATCTGTACCGGAGGCTTTGCGTGTGGATGTTGATGACTTGTTGCAGAAGGCTGAGCAGTTCTATAAGACCAATGTAGAGAAACTCGGTATGGCAACTGTGGGACAGGGAAAATCGGTTCTTGATAATCATAAGATGCAGATTTATCTTCTTTATCAGACAGATTGGCTTGCCACAGGTTCAGGCTATGATGATAAGATTGGTGCCCTTTGGGTAAATCCATCTACCTGCAAGCCGGTTGGTTCAACCATTGGTCATGAGATAGGACACTCTTTCCAATATCAGGTTTCTGCCGACAAACTCTTCACGGGTGAGGTTACGCCAATAGATAGGGCTGATGGTTCCCAGCTTGTGCCTGCTGGCTTCCGTTATGGATTTGGTGAAAATGGTGCTGGCGGTTGTGCTTATTGGGAACAATGTGCCCAGTGGCAGTCGTTCCAGGATTATCCTAACGAGTGTTTTGACCAGGACGCTCATTATGCTGTTTGGCTCAAGAATCATCATCGCCATTTCAACCATGAGTTCATGCGTTACGCAAGCTACTGGTTCCAGTATTGGTTTACTGAAAAGCATGGCATCGAGTCATACGCCCGTATCTGGAAAGAGAGCAAATATCCGGAGGATCCGCTTCAGACTTATATGCGCATCTATTGCAACAATAGTCTTGATGCACTTTACAAGGATTTATATGAGTATAGTGCTCATTGTGCAGACTATGATTTCAAGGCTGTGCATCAGTATAAGAAGGAGGCCGCCATCAATTACTCAACCAAGTTGTATAAGAACGATGGCTGTTATCAGGTGGCTTATACTAACTGTCCGGGTACAACAGGTTTCAATCTCATCCCGCTGAATGTTCCTGCTTCGGGCAAGGTAAGTGCTACGCTTGAGGGGTTAGCTCCTGGTTCTGCTTTGGCAGCTGGTGATCCTGGTACTGTAGTAGATGGAGATGGTAATGCCAAGAGTACTGTGACCAAGTATAATTCCCAGAGCAATACTCAGCAGAATTATCGTTATGGTTTTGTGGCAATCACCAAGGATGGCAAGTCACATTATGGCGAGATGCATACAGGCAAGAAAGGCACAGCAACCTACGAAGTTCCTGCCAATACTGAGCGATTGTACCTCTGTGTACTGGCTGCTCCTGATAAGTATAATCGTAATGCCTGGGATGATGATGAGACCAATGATGAGCAATGGCCTTATCGTGTGAAGTTCTCGGGTACAGACTTGCTGGGCAACGTGACGATACCGGAAGGCGACCCTACTGACGTGGAGACTTCACTTGAGGTAAGTCTTGACGCAAGCAGCGAAAGCTATCCTCTGCATACCTTCAATCTCTTGAATGATGGTGTTATGGAGAAGATAGCCAAGGCATTCAAGTTGCAGCCTTCTGAGATAGCAAGTGCTACATTGGAGGCTGGCGTTGTGAAAGCTGAGGGCTTCACGGGTCCTGCTGATGGCAAGGTGGCTGTAGGCTTGACAAACCCAGATGGTTCGGTATCTTATGCATACTCTGCCAATGGCATTGGTTTCTGGATTGCAGCCGATGGCACAGCCAGTTCTTGGGGTGATGCTCCTATCTACTATGAGTATGATGCCAGTGGATATGGCTTGACCGTGGGGCATAATCCTGGTCACTCCGAAAAGGGCAAGACTTATACCATCAAACCAACGATGGTATATAATAAAGGTGGCAAGCTCCATAAGGCTGTTATTACCATTAAGATGAAATTCGCATAGTTAATATAGTTAGTTCCGTTGTTCATATGTTCACTCGATCAGTTGGTTAAGCAGCCTTATCAGATTGTATTATGAACACTTCGCTTACTAACCCTTATCCAAAAGAGAAATAAAGTAAAAAAGTGGCAACTGGGGTTCCGGTTGCCATTTTTACTTTACAGTTTAAGTGTGGCTGGAAAAAAACTTAAGAGAAGAAATCATTTCCCTTAAGGAAAAAACTATTTTCCCTTAAGGAAAAAAATAAAAACCCTTAAGGAAAAATTCTCAATCTCTTCTTTCCCCATTTTTCGGGTGTTTTTGCCAGATTTACTTTCTTAAGAATATTGTTTACATAGATAAAATGGGGAAGATCCTCTTTTTATACATCTTTTCTCATCCTATTATACATCAAAATGGTACTGGAATACGATATTTGTATCATTTTAGACGATATTGCGAGCGTTTTTGCTAGATTATCAGTACTTTTGTGGCGAAATATCAATAACGAAAATAATAAATAACGCAAAAATCATAACCGAAATGAAACGAATCTTCTTATCGCTGATACTTACAGCGGCAACCTTGCCTTGGGCTATTGCAGCCCTGGCGCAGCAGGACCCATCTGAGGCTCCTGCCACCAGACTTGTAAATCCCGTATCTGCACCACAGAAACTCATCTTCGTACCGGACTCTCTGAAACCCTATGATTTCAATAAGGATGATGAGAGATGGTGCTGGCGACATAGTGCACAGACTCAGAATATCGTGTATTTCTGGGAAAAGCCATTCGGAGACAATCCGCAGAATCCTCCTTCGCTCGAAGGTAAGCCGATGAATTTCGACCTGGGTAATCTGCAGACCCAGGTGGAACGGTTCTACCGCTTCTTCCGTGATACCCTGAAGTTCTCTTTGCCGGGCAGCATCTGCGATAAGTATAAGATGATGGTGATGGTGAACTATTCGCTGGAAGGAACCGCTTACGGCGGAACTTATGATGACTTTATCGGAGCGCTCTGGGTAACACCTAACCGTATTCAAGATCAAAAACTCAACTGTCTGGCTCATGAGTTGGGACATAGTTTCCAGCTTCAGATTATGGCAGACAAAACGGGCGAAGCCTGGGGAGGAAGCGGCTTCTTCGAGATGACATCCCAATGGATGCTCTGGAGAGTGAATCCCGACTGGATAACAGATGAGAAGTATCATTTCGATGCCTTCAGACAGCTTACCCATAAGGGTTATCTGCATCTGGACAACATCTATCATTCGCCATACGTGATAGAATGGTGGGCAGAGAAGCATGGATTGGAAAGCATCGCACAGCTCTATCGTGAGGGAAAAGTAGGAGAGGACCCGGTTGTTACCTACAAGCGGAAGTATAAGATGAGTCAGAAGCAGTTTAATGATGAAATGTTCGACTGCTACCGTCATCTCGTGAACTTCGATTTCGATTATGCCCGTAAGGAGACCCGTCCTTATGCCTGCACCTTTGATACCAGGATGCTGAAGCAGAAGAATGGTTATCTCCGTCCGGATACAGCTTCGGTTCCTGAGAACTATGGTTTCAATGCCATCAAGTTGGAAATCCCGAAAGCTAGCAAGAAGGTTACTGTAGATTTCAGAGCCCTCGATGCCGATGGTAAGGTGTTCAAGGTATCCAAGGACAAGATGGCACGAACCATCGGTTACCGTTATGGTTTGGTGGGAGTAACTGCCGATACCGATGAATGCATCTACAGCCCGATGGGCGAAGCGATGAATGGAAAGGTTTCGCTTGTGGCTCCAAAGTCCCAGCCTCTCAAGGCGCTCTATCTCGTGGTGATGGGTGCTCCTGCGAATCATTCACTCGATCCTTCTTCCCGCCGATTCCCTTATGAGGTAAGAGTGAAGTAAGAGTGAAGTACGGATTGAATAAGAATCATCTGCTTGAAATAAAAAATATCATCGCTTATGAAGAATAAGATTTTTATGAAGAATAAGATTTTTATGAAGAATAAGATTTTTATGAAGAATAAGACTTTGTTATCGGTATCTCTTGCTTTGATGGTGGCAATGCCGATGCAGGCACAGAAGTTTGATAATAACTTCGAAGACAAGACGCTGCGATTGGATTATATCGTGGCGGGCGATAGCGTGAATCAGGCTATCTATTTCGAACAAGCTTACAGCAACCCTACCTGGGCGGGAAGAAAGACAAGACTGGATGAGAAATTCCTGAACGGAAACGGACAGGTGACCGTGTATGAGCATGGCACCAACAAGGTGCTTTATGTAAACACCTTCTCTACACTCTTCCAGGAGTGGCAGCTTACACAGGAGGCTAAACATCTGCAGAAATCATTCGAGAGCAGTTTCCTCGTGCCGTTCCCGAAGAAGCCGGTGGATGTAAGTATCACCCTGAGCGATACGCATCAGAAGGTGACCGCAGAACTGCGCCATACCATCAATCCTCAGGATATCCTCATCCGACCATTGGGCGAGAATGGCATCCCTTACCGCTACATCGTGAAGAGCGGAGAGACTGCCGACTGTGTTGACCTCGCCATCATCGCCGAGGGTTATCGCCAGGATCAGATGGATAAGTTCTATCAGGATGCGCAGCGGGCTGCCGATGCCATCTTCGAGCGCGAACCATTCGCTTCGCTCAAGTCGAGATTCAACGTGGTGGCTGTTGCGGCTCCATCGCTCGATGAGGGACCAAGTATTCCACACGAAGGGAAATGGAAGAACACGATGGCTTGCTCTCATTACGATACTTTCTATTCGAACCGTTATCTCACTACGAGCAAGATTCATCGCATCTATGATGCCTTGAGCAATGTGCCTTTCGAGCAGATCATCGTATTGGTGAATTCTCCTACGTATGGTGGCGGCGGCATCTACAACCAGGTTACGCTTTCTACCTCTGATCATCCTACGTTCAAGAAGGTACTGGTACATGAGTTCGGTCATGGCTATGCGGGCTTGGGCGATGAGTACAGTACCGATGAGTACGACCCGATGTATCCTAGTGATACCGAGCCTTGGGAGCCGAACCTCACCACGCTGAAGGATTTCCAGAGCAAGTGGGCGGATATGATGCCGAAGGGCGTGAAGATTCCTACGCCGCTTGCCAAACTTCCGGATCATAAGAATATCAGAAACGAGAAGGAGCAGAAGAAACTCAATGAAGCCGTCTTCAAGATAGGTGTGTTCGAGGGGGCGGGCAACCAGAGCAAGGGATGTTACCGTCCGGCACAGGTCTGCCGTATGCGAATCAACGAAGTGGATGATTTCTGTCCGGTTTGCCAGCGTGCTATCCGACGCATCACCGATTTCTATACTGGGAAATAATTCAAGTTTTGTAAGCGATGGGAATTGATAGAAGTTAAAGAAGTTTCCCTTAACTTCTCTAACTTCCCATATACGATAAAGAAATCAACAAGTAAAATTTTAAACATAATGAAGAATCAGATTTTAGGCCTTTCGCTGTTGAGTGCAGCTCTGACGATGCCGGCAGCTACAGCTTCAGCCCAGGGCACATTAGAAGATTACAACAGAGCTTATGCTCTTCGTCATCAGTTCTCTGCCGACTCCGTGTTCCATTGGGCACGATCATCGGCTTGGTGCGATTCCACCCACGTACTGCATTATCAGATTTCTACTCCTCAGGGCAGGAAGTTTGTATCCTATGATGCCGATAAGGATGAGATGAAGACTTATGATTCGCAGGAAGCGATGGAGAAGGCGCTGGGCATCAAGCCTCGTCCTGCCTACAAGCCTCAGTTTGGCAGACACCACGAGCGCCATTGGATGGAGGTAGATGAGGAGAAGGAGGCTTATCCGGTACTTTCGCCCGACGGCAAGATGGAAGCCTACATCGAAGGTTACAACGTGGTGGTTCATGAGGCAGGAAAACCTTATACCGAAGCCAAGCGAATCCTTACTCAGGATGGTACCATCGGATGTTATTACAGCAACCGCATCCAATGGAGCCCAGACGGCAAGCGCATCTTCGTATGCAAGCGTGTTCCGGTAGAGAAACGCTATGCCTACTACGTGGAATCTTCGCCTGCCGACCAGCTGCAGCCTATCCTCCACAAGCAGGAGTATGCCAAGCCGGGCGATGCCCTGCCACAGCACTATCCGGTCATCATCGATGTGGCTACCGGAAAGAAGGTGGAGGCTGACAGGCATCAGATAGAAAACCAGTATGAACTGGAGTGGATGCAATGGACACCTGACAGCAAAGAGGTGACAATGGAGTACAACCAGCGTGGTCATCATCTCTATCAGATGCTGGCGATGAATGCCGAAACCGGCAAGCTGCGTACCGTGGTAGAGGAGCGTGCCAATACTTTCGTGAACTATGGTCGTCTGTGGCGTCAGTTTATCAAGGATGGCAAGCAGCTGCTCTGGATGAGTGAGCGCGACAACTGGAATCATCTCTATCTCTACGATGTGCAGAAGTCGAAGGTTATCCGACAGATTACCAAGGGCGAATGGTTTGTTCGTGGCATCCAGCTTGTGGATGAAGAGAAGGGAGAAATCTATTTCTCGGCTAGTGGCGTGAATAGGAATGAGGACCCATATCTGGTACATTATTATAAGATAGGTATGGACGGCAAGAATATGGTGGCGCTCACTCCTGAAGAGGGCAATCATAGTGCCCAGTACACCTACGATTACCGCTATCTCCTGGATACCTATTCGAAGGTGGATGCCGCTCCTGTTACCGTGCTCAGAGATGCGCAGACGGGCAAGCTCGTCAAGACCCTGGAGACGGCTGATATTGCTACTTTGAAGAAGCACGGATGGGTAGCTCCTGAGGTGTTTGTGGCTAAGGGGCGTGATGGCAAGACCGATATGTGGGGCATCATCCAGCGTCCTACCAATTTTGATCCTAACAAGAAATATCCGGTTATCGAATACATCTATTCGGGTCCGGGCGATGCCTATACTCCGAAGAGTTTCATGCCATATAACTGGTACACCACTTCGCTTGCCGAACTCGGTTTCATCGTAGTTCAGCTCGATGCGATGGGAACTTCCTATCGCGGCAAGAAGTTTGAGGAGGTTTGCTACAAGAACCTGAAGGATGCCGGATTCCCAGACCGTGAGCTCTGGATCAAGGCTGCAGCCAAGAAGTATCCTTATATGGATGCTGATAATGTGGCTATCTATGGCTGTTCGGCAGGCGGACAGGAGAGTACTACCGCCGTATTGCTGCATGGCGATTTCTACAAGGCTGCCTATAGTGCCTGCGGCTGTCATGACAACCGGATGGATAAAATCTGGTGGAACGAGCAATGGATGAGCTGGCCGGTTGATTCCAGTTACGTGGAGTGCAGCAACGTGGAGAATGCCCATAAGTTGGAGCGCCCTCTGATGCTGGTGGTAGGTGAGATAGACGACAACGTAGATCCTTCGAGCACCTATCAGGTGGTGAATGCCCTGCAGAAAGCCAACAAGGATTTCGAACTCGTGGTGATTCCGGGAGCCCATCATACCATGGGCGAACTCTATGGCGAGCACAAGCGCTACGACTTCTTCGTGAAGAATCTGCTGGGCGTGAATCCGCCGAAATGGAATCAGGTAAACAGCAAATAATAATGATAGGTTAATCTCTTGTCATTTTCTTTTCTAAGAACTCTTTCTTTTGAATATAATTTTGTAATTTTGCACCAATAATCGAAAAGACAAGAACAATGAGAAAGATCATAACAATCCTAGCTGCCGTCTTTCTGATGGCGATGACGCCTGCTTCTGCCTGGAGCAGGAATGCGGTGAGGGAGCCGCAAGTGCGTACCATCACGATGAACACGGGATTGCCGAGCAATGCCGTGAGAAACATCGTGCAGGATAAGAATGGATTCATCTGGTTTGGTACCGATAACGGTCTCTGTCGGTATGATGGCTATCAGGTGCAGAATTTCTATAACCCGCAAATGAAGTTCGACCAGTATGTAAGTGCGCTGGAAGCCTGCGATGAAGGGCTGCTGGTGGGTACTTCCAAGGGTGCCTTCCTCTTTAACTTTAAAACCGAACAGTTTCAGAAATTAAGCGATAAGATAACTTCCACCATTACTTCTTTTTCTATTGATGGAAATCGAAATGTGTGGGTTTCTACTCAAGGACAGGGACTCTTCAGATACAATCTCATAAACCATGAATGTCGAAATTATCAGATTAAGGGAAGCAAGGGAGAAGTAGTGGCTACCCTGGTGGATGTCAACAACCAGGTATGGGCACTCTGCAATCATCTTCCTTCATCACTTGTCCGACTCAATAAGGCGAATGACAGCTTTGCGATGGTACCTTTAAAGGGAGATGCATCCCGGCTCTATGGAATAGCCATGCTCGCTAATTCGGATGGAAGCATTCTGGTGGGAACCTGGAACGATGGGTTGTTTCAGGTGGATACCGATGGTACTACCACCCAGCTGATCAATGCCTCGGTAAGCAATTCCGTGCATCACATCCATAAGCTCTATAACGACCGGAATATCAACGTGCTGATTGGTAGCGATGATGGATTGGTGGAATACGATATCCAGAAACGCAGTTGGCGAATGGTTTCGGAAGTGGATAATCCGAGCCGCAGTTCTGCCGAGCGATTCGTGTATAGCATCACTTCGGATGAGGAGGGCGGCATCTGGATTGGAACCTTCTATGGCGGAGTAAGTTACATTCCTTCTCCTTCCATGAGAAACCGGTTTGAGATGCATTCTGCTGGTACCGGCGGACAGAAAGGTAACGTGGTAGGAAGATTTGCCGAGGATGCCCGACATCGCATTTGGGTTGCTACCGATGATGCAGGAGTGGATTGCTTTGATCCGGCAACGGACAGCTTTGTAGATTTCCCGGGCAAGCAGGCGATAGCACGGTATAATGTGCACGGATTGCTGGCTGAAGGGGATAATCTCTGGATAGGAACCTACAGTAACGGAGTCTTCAGGATGAGCTTGTCTTCCGGGGCGCTGAAAGCATTTCCTGCTCTAGATGGTGCCTTGAGTAGCAGCTGCTATTGCCTGTTTAGAGACAGCAGGCGCCGGCTCTGGGCTACTTCCATGAGTGGAGCCTGTATGCTCGATGAGCAGAAGCAGACTTTCAGGCAGGTGAAATCATTCAATAGCCTTACCATCGACATCAAGGAAGATAAGAAGGGTAACATCTGGTTTGCTACTCAGGAAAATGGACTCTGGTGCTACCGGAGGAACAAGACCTGGAAGCAGTATCTGAATGATGCGAATGACACCACTTCTATCTGCAGCAATCAGGTAAACTGCGTGCAGGAAGATTCCAAGGGCAGACTTCTCGTGGCTACGAATATGGGATTGTGCGAGTATCAGCCATCCTCAGATTCCTTCCGCCGCATCGCCATCGATGCGCCTAGTCAGGATTTTGCATCCATCATCATCAATCAGGATGAGATGTGGCTCTCTTCTGACAAGGGACTCATCAAGTGGATTCCCGGAGAACCTACGCTGCTCTTCAACCGTTATGACGGACTCACCTGCGACCAGTTTATGCCGAATGCCCGCCTTTTGGCTTCTGACGGCAGAGTGTATCTGGGTACTACGCAGGGATTCAATACCTTCTATCCTTATCAGGTAAAGATCAATCACGTGGTGCCTCCGGTGGCAATCACCTCTCTCGAGCTTTTCAATAAACACGTGGAAGTGGGGTCCGAGAAATTGCCGGAGTCGCTGAACCACATCGAGCAGCTGGATCTCTCGTATGATGAGAATATGATCAATCTCTCGTTTGCGGCTTTGAGTTATGTTTCTCCGGAGAAGAACCTCTATTCCTACATGCTCGATGGATTCGACAAGGACTGGGTTACTACGAGCGAGCATCGTGCTACCTACACCAATCTGCCAGCCGGAACCTATACGTTCCGAGTGAAGGCTGCCAATAACGACGGCGTGTGGTCGCAGAATGAAGCGAAGCTCAAGATTGTGGTGCATCCGCCTTTCTGGTGGTCGTTACCTGCCAAGATTCTGTATCTGCTGGTTATCGGCTGGCTCATCTGGTTCTACACCCAGTCGAGGGTGAAGAGAGAGAAGCGCCGCCATCAGGAGGAACTCGACCAACTGGAGGTGAAGCAGGAGCAGGAGATGCGCGATGCAAGACTGCAGTTCTTCACCATGATTGCCCACGAAATCCGTACTCCGGTTACGCTGATCATCGGACCGCTGGAGAACCTGAAGGAGCAATGGCAGAAGATCAGCGAGAGTGTGAAGGATGGTGAGGCGATGAACCAGACCCTGAACGTGATAGACAGAAATGCCCAGCGACTCCTGACGCTTGTCAACCAGTTGCTCGATTTCAACAAGGTGCAGCAGAAGGGACTGCAGGTTCACTTCCGATTGCAGAATATTTCCAAGCTGATGCATGCGGTGGCAGAACGGTTCGAGCCAACCCTGCAGCAGAAGGGAGCCCGACTGGAGGTGGATTATCCTGCCGACGATTTTTCGGCAATCATCGATAGCGAGGCGATTACCAAGGTAATCAGTAATCTGATGACCAACGCCACCAAGTACACCCGTGATTACGTGCATCTCTCGTGCCGACTTGCCGAAGACGGCGAGCATTTCATCATCTCGGTAGAGGATAATGGCATGGGAATCAGTCCTGACGAACAGCAGAAGATTTTTGCCGCCTTCTATCAGGCTCACGACAACAAGCCGGGAACCGGTATCGGACTCAACATCGTGAAGAATCTGGTGGAGGCTCATCACGGAATGGTTGAGGTGAAATCGGAAGAAGGAAAGGGCGCCACGTTTATCGTCACCCTGCCTGTCAACCAGGAAGATGCCGTGGTAGAGAAGGAAGAGGATGCCTTGAAGAATCCTATCTCAGAGGAGGCTGAAACGGTGATGGAAGCTGACGGAAATCCTGAAGATGCATCAACCGCAGAGGATGCGAAAGATGCCCAGAAGGGTTATCGTCCTACGATGCTGATAGTGGATGATGACGAGGACATGAGGAACTTCGTGCAAGCACATTTCGCCAAGACGTATCGGGTGCTGACGGCAGAAGACGGCAAGCAGGCGCTGCGCATTCTGAACAAATGTGATGTAACGCTGATAGTGAGCGACTGGATGATGCCGGAAATGGATGGCCCGGAGTTCTGCCGTAGTGTAAGAACGAATCCGAAGACCAGTCATCTGCCATTCATTATGCTCACGGCAAAGACCGATGATGCCAGCAAGGCAGAAGGTATGAATTGCGGAGCCGACATCTTTATCGAAAAGCCTTTTTCGATGAAGTATCTGGAGGCGAGTGTGAACCATCTGATAGAGATGCGCAGGCTGCTGAAGAGCAAGTTTTCGCATACGCCGCTGGAACCTATCCAGGAGATTGCGCCAACCAAGATTGATAATGATTTCCTGGTGCAGATGGAGAAGGTGATAGAGGAGAATCTCTCGAATCCGGAGATGAACGTGGCGTTCCTGGCTGCACGGTTGGGAATGAGCCGAAGTTCGCTGTTTAACAAGATTCGCGGTTTGGCTGATGTTACGCCTAACGAGATGATTCAGGTAATCAGGCTCAAGCAGGCTGCTCGCCTTCTGCGTGAGAAGCACTATCGCATCAGCGAAGTGAGCTACATGGTGGGCTTCAGCAGTCCTAGCTATTTCACAAAATGTTTCCAGAAGCAGTTTGGCATGAAACCTGCCGAATTTGCTGAAATGGGATAAAAAAGAAAAAGAGGGTGTGTCAAAAGTCCAAGACACACCCTCTTTTTGTTTTTATTCTTTTTAATCAGATTATTTTTTTAGAATCAGATTATTTCTTGGTGGCTCTGATGAAGAAGCCGATCAGGCAGATGTAGGCGATGAGCGAGCAGACCTCTGACATTGGGTTAACCCACCAGCTGTCTGCGATGCTGGCCTCAATGCCGCCAAACTTCAGCAGGGCGCTGAGCACACCCATCAAGGCTCCACCGGCAATGAAACCGCTGGCGATGAGCGTACCCTTCTCGCCACGCTCCGCATTCACCTTGGCATCCTTGCTGCGCGAAGTAACATACCAGTTGATGGCACCACCTACCAGCAGCGGAACGTTCAGTTCCAGCGGAATAAACATACCCAGGGCAAAAGCCAGGGCTGGAATCTTGAAGTAGGTAAGCACGATGGCAATCACGGCTCCGATGCCGTAGAGAATCCAAGGTGCACCCACACCATTCATCAGCGGGTCGATGACCGCAGCCATCGCATTCGCCTGAGGTGCAGCCAGAGAGCCGGAAGCGAATCCGTAGGTCTCGTTGAGCAGCATCATCACACCGCCCACGGTAGCCGCACTCACCAGGGTGCCGAGGAATTTCCATCCCTCCTGCTTCTTAGGCGTAGTACCCAGCCAGTAACCAATCTTCAGGTCGGTAATGAACGAACCTGCCACAGAGAGAGCGGTGCAAACCACACCACCCATAATCAGGGCGGCAAGCATTCCGCCAGAACCTCGCAAGCCTACTGCCACCATCACCACAGAGGCGAAGATGAGCGTCATCAGGGTCATTCCCGATACAGGGTTGGAACCCACGATGGCGATGGCATTGGCTGCCACGGTGGTGAAGAGGAAGGCGATGGCTGCCACCAGCAGGATGGCGATGACGGCGAAGAGCAGATTGCCATCCATCACACCAAACCAGAAGAAGAGGAAGGTGATGAGGATGGTGACGAGCGATCCGATGGCGATAATCTTGAAAGAGATGTCGCGCTGGGTACGCTTCACGTTCTCATCCACATCGCTCTTGCCCTTCAGCTCCTTGGCGGCAAGTCCTACGGCGCTCTTGATGATGCCCCAGCTCTTGATGATGCCGATGATACCTGCCATGGCGATACCGCCGATACCGATACTGCGCGCGTAGGCACGGAAGATTTCCTCCGGACTCATCGCACCCACGGTCTTTACGATGCTGGGATCCCAGGCGCTCAGCACGCTGTCGTGGAAGATGACACTCATGCCTGGTACAATCAGCCACCATACCACGAGCGAACCCAGGCAGGTGAAGAATGCGTATTTCAATCCGATGATGTAACCCAATCCCAATACGGCTGCACCTGTGTTCACCTTGAACACGAGCTTCGCCTTGTCGGCAAGGTCGCATCCCAGACTTACCACACGGGAAGTGAAGTTCTCGTTCCACCATCCCAGACTGGCTACGATGAAGTCGTAAAGACCACCCACCAGTCCGGCGATGAGCAGGGGCTTAGCCTGGTCGCCGCCCTTGGCTCCGCTCACCAGCACCTGCGTGGTGGCTGTAGCTTCAGGGAACGGATATTTTCCGTGCATGTCGCTTACGAAGTACTTGCGGAAAGGTATCAGGAAAAGAATGCCCAAGACTCCTCCCAGGGCAGAAGCCATGAATATCTTCATAAACGAAGTCGTCATCTCCGGGTATTTTGCCTGCAGGATGTAGATGGCTGGCAGGGTGAAGATGGCTCCTGCCACTACGGCACCCGAGCAGGCTCCGATGCTCTGGATGATGACATTCTCGCCCAGCGCCTTGCTTCGCTTGGTGGCAGTACTTACGCCCACGGCGATGATGGCGATTGGGATGGCTGCCTCGAACACCTGACCCACCTTCAAGCCCAGATAGGCTGCGGCGGCAGAGAAGATGACGGCCATCACGATACCCCAAGTCACCGACCATCCGTTTACCTCGGGATAAACCTTGTCTGGCGACATCAGCGGCTTGTATTCCTCCCCATCCTTGAGTTCGCGGAATGCGTTCTCGGGGAGCTGCAAATTATCTTTTTCTTCCATAGTTTATTTACTTTGAACTTTGAACATTGAGCTTTGAACTTTATGAAATGCCCTACTTTTTAGAAATAGACCTAAATTGCAGCAGGAAAACTAATCATAAAGTTCAAAGTTCCAAGCTCAAAGTTCAATGTTTATATTATTTTTCTATTCTGATGATGTATTCACTCATGAAACTGGCACCTGGCTGCAGGCTGTTCATCATATACTTATCCTTGAACTCGCCGGTGTATTCTGCCCAGTCGCAGGTACCGAACCAAGGTTCGATGCAGACGAATGGAGCGTGGTTGCCCGGATTCCAGACACCTACGGCTGGAGTCTTGAACTCTACGGTTACGTGTGGTTCGCCTTTCTCGTTGAGCAGGGAAATCTGCTTTACCTGACTCTTGTCGAAGATGTAGGCATCGTCTGCGAATGATTCGTCTGTTACCTCCAGGATACCGTTGTCGGTCTGAACAGTCTCGCGTGCGTTAGGGTCGATGCAGCCTCCGATGGTAGCGAAGAGGCGGGTAGGAGCCTCGTTGTCGAGCTTGAGGAATGCCTTCAGCTTCTCTCCCTTCTTGCAGCCTGGTACCTTGAATGCAGGGTGACCGCCAATCTGGAAGTAGATTACCTTGTCGTCGGTATTCTCAACGTGCCAGATAATGTGGAGTTCGTTGCCGGCAAGGCGATAGGAAACGGCGAGGTTGAAGTGGAATGGATAGTTCTTGAAAGTCTCCTCGTTGTCGATGAGGGCGAAGGTAAGGCGATCACCGGTCTTGCCTACGAGCTTGAAATCTACGAGTTTGCCGAAGCCGTGACGTGGCAGGGTGTATTCCTTGTCGCCGATGCGGTAAACGCCCTTCCACAATCCGCCAACGATAGGGAAAAGGAGAGGAGACTGTCCGCCCCAGAATTCCTTGTCGCCATCCCAGAGATATTCGTTACCATCAGCATCCTTGATGCTTTTGAGTTCTGCTCCGTGCGCTGAAATTTCAACGGTGAGCTGATCGTTTTTAATTTGTTCCATAGTTACAAATGTTTATTGTTTAGTATCATATTGATTTCTGCTTTGCTACATAATCTTTGCAAAGATACGATTTATTTTGATAAAGAGCAAGAATCGGGCTGATTTTCTCAAAGATGGCAAGAGATTTATACGATTTTGTTAGTTTATCTCGGAAAAATGCAGTACTTTTGCAGCTCGAAATAATTTCTCAGAATAGATTCTCGATATTGATTCTCAGAATAGATTCTCGAAAGAAATGATATTATATAATGAGGTATAAGAAAAACTTCGTAAAATAAAAAAAGCATTTTTAGTTCAATGACAAGCAGTAATAAAGTTAAGGGCTTTGCGGCGGGTGTTATAGCCGCCGTGTGTTATGGTACCAATCCTTTGGGTACGTTGGAACTTTATGGGGATGGATTCAATTCCAGTTCGGTACTCATCTACCGCTATCTCCTGGCTGTGGCGATGTTTGCCGTGGTGATGCTGTTTCGCAAGGAGAGTTTCAAGGTAAAGTGGGGACACTTGATCCGACTCGCTACGCTGGGTTGCATGTTCTCTCTTTCTTCTGCCACGCTCTATGTGAGTTTCCACTATATGGCGGCAGGTATTGCCAGTACCATCCTCTTTGTCTATCCGATCATGACGGCGATACTGATGACGGTATTCTTCCATGAGAAGGTGACGTGGTCCACCACCCTGGCTATCCTCCTGGCAGTTTCGGGTGTGGGCTTGCTCTATCAGGGCGATGGAAACGATAAGTTGAGCACGGCTGGTTTTGCGCTGGTGATGTGTTCTTCCCTGCTCTATGCGCTCTACATCATCTCCGTGAACCAATGGAAGAATCCGGGAATGTCGAACATCAAGTTCACCTTTTACATCCTGTTGTTCGGACTCATCACGATGTTCATCTATTCGTTTATTGCAGGCGAGAAGATTCAGATGCTGCAGACTCCTATGCATTGGCTCTATGCTGTCCAGCTGGCGTTGTTGCCAACGGTACTGTCGCTCTTCTTCATGACGATTTCCATCAATCTCATCGGCAGTACTCCTGCTGCCATCATGGGAGCGTTGGAGCCTGTAACGGCAGTTATCATCGGCGTCTCTATCTTCGGCGAGAGTTTCTCCTTCCAGCTTGCCATCGGCATCCTTGCTATCCTGGCTGGTGTAACCATCATTATCGCCCGAAAGAAATAATGCATTCTCAATTTTAAAGAGCAAGAACTTTTATTAGAAAAAAATGAAGGCTGCCTCCGCAATCAAGTCGGAGACAGCCTTTTTAGATTGAATTACAATCTTCCCTTTATTTCATTTTATTCTTGTGCTCAGCATGCCTTTGTTTTTTAGCTCGGTACGCCCTGAAAAGGCAAAAGCTTTCTATCCTTTCCCGATTCTATCTCAGAATATCCTTGAGCGCAAAGTTGGCGAGGATGCTGGTGCTCTGGCTCAGCATACGGATGAACTCCTGCGCCGAGTTCTTCATGTAGGCATCCTTCAGGATGTGGATGCAGCCATCCATCTCGTTGTCGGCAGCATCAATCGGAATCGCTCTCATGCCTTTTTCCAGGATGGTGGTGGATTCAGAAAGTACCGTTACCAGATTGCTGCGATGCAAGAGGTCGAAGATGATGTTCACATTATTCACTTCTACCATGATCTTGAAGTCGAGATCCTTGCCCTCTATCAGGTAATCGAAGGCGTTGCGGGCCTGCAGCCCCTTGCATGGAAGGATGAGGTCGTAGCGCTCCAGCTCTGAGAGCCTGATGGATGAAAGACGTGCCAGGGGATGGTTCTCGTTCACGATTGCCGCCAGACGGTTGCTGAAGATGGCACGGCTGTCAATCGCCTTGTCTGTCTTGATTGGCTTGAAGGCAAGCACAAGGTCGAGCTCACGCTTCTTCAATCCATCCATCAGCTCCTGCATCGAACGGTACTGGATGTTCAGCTTCACGTGAGGATAAGCATGGAGGAAGGCGATGAGCGTTTCTGCCATGATGTTGCTGAAGGAGTAGGTGACGCCGATGTTCAGTTCGCCGGTGAGCATCTCCTTCAGGTCGTTCATGTGGTCAACGCATGCCATGGTGCAGTTTACGGCATTCTGGGCATAGGGAAGAAGCTCCTTTCCTGCCTCGGTGAGATAAACCTCGTGCGAGTTACGTTCGAAGAGCGGCAAGCCTATTTCCTGTTCCAGATGCGAAATCTGCTGCGAGAGGGTACTCTGCGTGATGTAGAGCTTGCGCGATGCCTCCGAAAAATTGAGCGTCTCGGCTACCTTCAGAAAATATTTGAGTTGTCGTATTTCCATTTTCCTTTTTTCACTAGTCTTATAATTGCGCGTGCAAAGATAAAACTTTTATTTTAATTAGCTCTGCTTTCGGGCAAAATAATCAGATAAATCCTGTAATCTGTGAGAGATGAAAAACAATCTTACTTGATTTCCACCTCGTGCAGATCCACGAATTCGCCATTCTTCTTCTTTCTCTCCACCAGCATGTTGAGGAGTCGGCGCTTGCGGTTGTCGGCGATGAAGCGGCGGAAGAATACATTTGGAATGGCAACACCCAGGGCGATGCAGATGATGGCGAGCGAAGCCTTGATCAGGTTGTTCATACCCACGGTTACCTCGCCTACCACGCCGTGCATGTCGATGAAGGCAAACAGAGCACGATACATCAAGACTCCAGGTACCATAGGGATGACGCTAGGAATGGTGATGCACTGGTGAGGGGTGTGGAACCAGTGGCGGGCCTTGATGACGATGACGCTGATGAGCGCAGAACCGGCAAGCGAACCGATGCTCAAGCCCATGTCGAGACCGATGTTGCCATTGGATGGACCCAGGTTGACGAAGTTGCGGAAGCAAACGGCGATGATACCGCCCACAGCCACAACTGGCAACAGGCGTCTAGGAATGCTGAAGATGGTAGAGAAGCCCATCGCCGATACGGCTGCCGCAATGGCGAACTCCCAGTATTCGTGGTGAGGAGTCATCGTAAGATCCTTCACGAAGTTGTCGATGTGGCAAACCTGGATGGCAAAGGCAATGCCGAATGCCATGGCAAAGATCATCAGCAGGGTGTTCAGGGCACGAACCATTCCCACCTCGATGTAGCCGTCGAGCATGTCGCTCACGAAGTTGATCAGCGGAACTCCCGGCACGATGAAGAGGGCGCACGCCATCAACGGGTGCCAAGGGGTATCTGAATGCATGAAGCCCGGAAGGGCGGCTGCGATGGATGGGTTGAGCGAAAGGAACGAGGTGAGCCACGCAATCAGCGTTGCCACGAATGCCGAAATACCGATGGCTACATAGTTGTTGCAGCCCTTGGTAGGCAGGAACATTCTCAGGCGGAAGCCCAGGATGGCTGCCAGGGAACAGAAGAAGAATGCTGGCCAGTCGCAACCGAACTGGATGCAGAATCCGCCGCAGGCAAATCCGCCGCCTATAGCCACCTGCCATGGGGTGAAGCTGCGTGGAGTGGCCTTGATGTCGTTCAGGGCCTGCTCATACTGTTCGAGCGAATAGTTGTCCTTGATGGCTGTCCAGGTGAGCTTGCTTACCATCGAAATGGAGGTAAGGTTGATGCCGTGCTTCTCGCAACGCTGGAACTTGGAGAAGGAATGCTCCTCGTCGCTATAGTTCACCATCAGCACATTCCAGTTGATGTAGAGGTGCATGTAGCGTTCGTCGAGTCCGAGGAAAGCTGCAGCACGCTTCATCGTTCGCATGATGCGCGATGTGTCGGCAGCACTCTCCATAAGGATGCTGCCGGTGCGTAACAACAAGTCGAGTTTTCTTCTCAGTTCTGTTTCTGCTATTTCCTTGCAGTTGTCAATGCCTTTTTCTGCGCAGTCGCAGGTCTTCATGTTTTTTTCTTCCATATATTTTATTTATCCGAATACGAAAATGATAATCTGAATGGTTACGATTCTGAGGAACATGGCAAATGGATAAACATTCGCATAGCCCACAGATGGTGCATCTGCCGATGTCTGCTCACGTACGTAAGCCAGGGCAGATGGGTTGGTGTTGGCGCCTGCCAATACACCGAGCAATGTGTAATAGTTGATGTGGAACACGTATCTTCCGATGATGCCGCCCACCAGAATTGGAATCATGGTGATGGCAACGCCGTAGAGAATCCATGTCATTCCGCTTTCTGAAGCCACGGTCTGGATAAACTGTTCGCCGGTGCCCAGTCCCACGCAAGCCAGGAAGATGCAGATGCCTATTTCGCGGAGCATCAGGTTGGCTGAAATGGTGTTGTAGGTAACGAGGTTGTACTTCGGACCGAAGTAACCTATCAGGATTGCAACTACCAGAGGGCCGCCGGTCAAACCGAGGCGCAGGTTCTCGTTGATGCCAGGGATGAAGAATGGGATGTTTGCCACGATGCAACCCAGCATGATGCCCAGGAAGATAGGAATCAGGTTAGGGTAGTTGAGGCGCTTCATCTGGTTACCCAATACTTTCTCGGTATGGGCGATGGCAAGCTCGGTACCCACCACGGTAACACGGTCGCCCAGCTGCAGCTTCAGATGTGGAGTGGCAATCAGATCCACACCGTTGCGGTTTACTCGGGTAATATTGGCACCGAGGTTTGAACGGATCTGCAGCTGGCTGATGCTCTTGCCGTTGATGCCTGGCTTGGTGATGCGGATGCGGCGGGTAATCAGGTCTTCGCCGAATTTCTCCTCGCTCACCTGAACCTTCTCGCCGAGCAGGGCGATGACTGGCTCTTCTACGGTAGGGTTGGCTACAATCTGCAGGATGTCGCCCTCGTTGATCTTGGTCTGTCCGTTTACCACCTCATCGTGCTTGTCGCTATCTTTGCGGATAATCTTGGAAACCATGAAGTCGCGCTTCAGTATTTCTCTCATCTGCTTGATGGTGTCGCCGAATACCATCTGGTTGGTCACCTTTACAGAGAAGGTGTTCAGGGTCATCGCCTCGAGGTGTCCCATACCGCGCTTGGCAGCAGCTTCCTCCTCGCTCTTGTTGATACGCAGCGCATACCTTAATATAATAAAGGAGAGGATAACGCCGAGCACACCCATTGGGTAGGCGATGGCGTAGCCGGCTGCGATAGAAGGGGCGTCGATGTGGCGCAGGTCGCTGAATGCCTGCTGGGCAGCACCGAGTCCCGGGGTGTTGGTAACGGCACCCGAGAGAATACCAGCCATAGAAGTGATGGATGTTCCCGAGAACGAGAAGATGGCGAGGGTGGTGACGATACTCAACGCTACCACGATGATGCTGAGTAGGTTGAGGCTCTTGCCGCCGTTCTTGAACGAAGCGAAGAAACCTGGTCCTACCTCCAGACCGATGGAATAGACGAAGAGAATCAATCCGAACTCCTTGAGGAAGTGGAGCAGATGCTCATCGAGATTGAGAGAGAAGTGACCGAAGATGAGGCCGATGAAAAGAATCCATGCCAATCCGAGAGAGACTCCCTTTACTCTCAACTTTCCTAAACTCAAGCCCAGGGTGATGACCAGCGCCAGGATCAGCACGGAGTGGGCTACTCCGCCTCCCCACAGATCAGGGAAGCCATAAAACAGATTTTTTACGATATCCATGTTCTTATATTTAAATTGATTTCCGTTATAACTATTTTTTCTTTATTAGCGATAGTTGCTGTAACATTCACGCTATTTCTGCTTTCTCTAATGCCTGTTATGGATTTTTACTATAACCGCATTTCGCTGAATTTCGATTGCAAAGGTATGGATAAAATCGAAAGCAAAAAAGAATTGATGTTGGAATAAGCCGATTCATGCTATTGGAAATTTCGATAGAAGGAGGAGCGGATAAAGGAGAGAATGTAGCGCAAGAGAAAACATTTAGGCGAAATATGAGATTTTTCGGCATAAGATGGCGGCTTTTCGCAGAATTTGTTGTAACTTTGCCTTCACAAATGAATAATAGCGAATAGACAATGGATAATAACAATAAGATGATAACGGATACTCCAAGAGAGAAGGAACTGGAGACCAGAGACGAGCTCTTCCTTGCTGAGGTAAAGGACAAGCGGGTGGCCGTGCTGCTTTCGGGCGGCGTGGATAGTTCGGTAGTGGTGTGGGAGTTTGCCCGACTGGGCCTGCACCCTGACTGCTTCTATATCAAGATAGGACCGGAAGAAAAGGAGGAATGGGACTGCTCTTCAGAGGAAGACCTGGAGATGGCTACTGCCGTGGCACGCAAGTATGGCTGCAAGCTGCAGGTAATTGACTGCCATCAGGAATACTGGAACGAGGTGACTCGCTACACCATGGATAAGGTGAAGGCTGGATTCACCCCGAACCCTGATGTGATGTGCAACAGGCTCATCAAGTTTGGTGCCTTCGATGAGAAGATGGGTCACAACTACGACCTCATCGCCACAGGTCATTATGCGCAGACCGAAACGGATGAAAACGGCGATAAATGGCTCGTTACGAGTCCTGACCCCGTGAAGGACCAGACCGATTTTCTGGCTCAGATAGAGAGTTGGCAATTACGAAAAGCGATTTTCCCTATCGGTCATCACATCAAGAATGAAATTCGTGAGATAGCAGAAGAGGAACATCTCGTTAATGCCAAGCGCAAGGATAGTCAAGGAATTTGCTTCCTGGGACAGATCAACTATAACGATTACATCCGCCGATACCTGGGCGAGAAACCGGGCGACGTGATAGAGATGGAGACGGGCAAGCGAATCGGCACCCACAAGGGCTTGTGGTTCCATACCATCGGCCAGCGTAAGGGGCTGGGCTTCGGCGGCGGTCCTTGGTTCGTAATCAAGAAGGATGTGGAGAAGAACATTCTCTACGTGAGTCACGGCTACGACCCTCAGACGGCGTACAAGAAGGATTTCCCGCTTCAGGATTTCCATTTCCTCACCCGCGAGGTGGCGATGCAGAAGGTAACGTTCAAGATTCGCCATACGCCGGAGTATCATCCAGCCACTATCGAAAAACTCGAAGATGGCCGCTGGATGATACGTTCAGAAGAGGCGATCCACGGCGTGGCTCCCGGCCAGTTCTGCGTGGTGTATGATGAGAATCATCATCGCTGCTATGGTTCGGGTGAGATTACTGTATAAATATAATAAGGTGGAATTGTTATTCAGCGTAATCCGATGAATAAAATCTATGAAGAAACGAAAAAAGGATGTGTCATGGAGTTATGGCACATCCTCTTTTTTGTTATTCTTCTACGAGATTGTTCAGCAATCCCTGGCAGGCATCTTCCAGGAGCGTGATAACGAGCTCGAAGTCGCTGTAGTCGCCGTAGTATGGATCGGGCACGGTGGTGTATTCACGATGGTGGGTCAGGAAATCTGCCATGCGCACCACCTTGTCCTTGTCAGCCTGGCAGGAAGCCATGGAGGTGATGGCGCGGTAGTTCTCGTTATCCATTACTACGATGGTTTCGAATCTCCCGAAATCTGACTTCTGGAACTGGCGGGCGTGGCTGTTGAAATTGTAGCCATGCTCGGCTCCGCATTTTCTCATGCGGCTGTCGGGCAGCTGACCTACGTGCCAGTTTCCGATTCCTGCAGAATCGATTTCAAACTCATCCTGCAACCCTGCTTTTTCTACCAGGCTCTTCATGATGCCCTCTCCGGCAGGCGAGCGGCAGATGTTGCCCAGGCAAATGAATAATACGGTATGTTTACCTTTCTTTGTCATTCTTCTGATATTTATTAAATGTTTATCAATATTTGCAAGTAAGCTCCATATGCTCTGAAAGTATGCTCCATCCCTTGCAAGTAAGCTCCACACGCCCTGAACCAACGGTCACCGGCCGAAGGGAAAGGTAAAGGGCAGAAGCTCCTAGCCCAGGGCAACGCCCTGGGTTGTTCGGTGTTATAAACATACGCCCTGTAAGGGCAAAAGCTTTAAAGTATTGGTAATGAAGCTTTTGCCCTTACAGGGCGTGTGGGTGAAATCATCCACTTCAGTCCTTTATCGGAAAAATCTTAGTCGATTTCCTCGTCAGCCTCGTAACCACCCATTTCGCGGATGGCGTTCTTCAGCATCGTGTACTGCTGGTAGAGGTTATTTACTGCCTCTTCGCCCTTGGTGTAGTCGTGCATTGGCGCCTTGAGGAAGAAGCTCAGGAAGCGCTGGGTGCCGTAACGGCCCGCACGGGCTGCAAGGTCGCTCAGCAGACAGAGGTCGAGCAGCAATGGAGCGGCAAGGATGGAGTCGCGGCAGAGGAAGTTGATCTTGATCTGCATAGGATAACCCATCCATCCGAAGATGTCGATGTTGTCCCATCCCTCCTTGTTGTCGTTGCGAGGTGGATAATAGTTGATGCGAACCTTATGATAATACTGGGTGTCCTCATCGTTGCCGTGGCCGTAGAGGTCTGGCTGCTCTTCTGGCTTCAGGATTGTCTCCAGGGTAGAGAGCTTGCTCACCTCCTTGGTGTGGAAGTTGGCTGGCTCATCGAGAACAAGACCGTCGCGGTTGCCCAGAATGTTGGTAGAGAACCATCCGTTCAAGCCCAGGCAGCGGGTGCCGATGATAGGAGCGAAACCACTCTTCACGAGGGTCTGACCGGTCTTGAAGTCCTTGCCTGCGATAGGCATCTGGGTTTTCTCTGCGAGTTCCCACATGGCTGGAATGTCAACTGTTGTGTTAGGAGCACCCATGATGAAAGGAGCACCCTCGGTAAGGGCAGCGTAGGCGTAGCACATGGATGGAGCGATGTGCTGGCGGTCGTCAGCCTTCATCGCAGCCTCGAGAGCTGCCAGGGTGCCGTGAATCTCCATATCCACAGGTACGTATATTTCTGTAGATGCAGCCCATGCTACCACGATGCGTGAGCAGCCGTTCTTCTCCTTGAATTCGCGGATGTCCTGGCGTAGCGCCTCTACCATCTCCCAGCGGGTCTTGCAGTCCTTCACGTTGTCGCCGTCCAGGCGCTTGGCGTAGTTCTTGTCGAATGCAGCCTTCATCGGAACAATCTGCTCCAGCTCCTTGCGCACAGGGTTGATGTCCTTCTCCTTCAAAACCTCGGCATACATGGCTGCCTGATAGGCATTCTGAGGATAGACATCCCAGGTGCCGAATACGATGTCGTTGAGGTCGGCAAGAGGAACGATGTCCTTGTAGTGCAGATACTTCTTGTCTGCGCCCTTGCCCACGCGAATCTTGTCGTACTGGGTCATTGAGCCTACTGGCTTGGTAAGTCCCTTACGGGCCATCAGCACACCTGTCATGAATGTAGTAGATACTGCACCACAACCTACAACCATAATACCCAGCTTGCCATCAGCTGGTTTTACATTGTTCTGTTTCATTTCTAATGAATTATTAAGTCTTCTTTTTATTTGATTGATTGATTTGAGGGCAAAGGTACTGAAAACTGATGAATAAAGTGCAGTTTTTCACCAATAATCTGCCATATTTTTAGAAAAATTAGCATTGTAGAGGTAAAAAAAGCGAAATAAAGTAAGTATCTTTGCATCATATTAAAAAAAAACAAAGTTTTTATAGCATGACAATAACGCTTATTATCTTGATCATTACGGTTGCCATGTTTATTTGGGGCAAGGTGAGAGCCGATATCGTGGCGCTCACAGCCCTGGCAGCACTCCTGGTTTTCGGAATTCTTACGCCAGCCGAAGCTCTGGCTGGTTTCTCTTCGCCCATCGTCGTCATGATGATTGGCCTCTTCGTGGTGGGTGGAGCCATCATGCAGACCGGTCTCGCCAAGCTGACGGGCAATAAACTGATGGCACTCTCGCGCGGCAACGAAACCATCACCTTCCTGCTGGTGATGCTCGTAACCTCCTTTATCGGAGCCTTCGTGAGCAATACCGGAACGGTGGCCCTCATGATGCCTATCATCATGAGCTTGGCAGCGGGTTCGGGCATGCAGTCGTCGCGCTTCCTTATGCCGCTCGCCTTCGCCGGAAGCCTGGGCGGAATGCTCACCCTCATCGGTACACCGCCCAACCTGGTTATCGACGAGGTGCTTACCGAGGCGGGATTCAAGCCGCTCGCCTTCTTCTCCTTCTTCCCCGTGGGCATCATCGTCATCGCCATCGGCATCATCGTGCTCATGCCGCTCAGCAAAATCTTCCTCAGCAGGAAACAGAGCGGAAAGAAGAAGAAAACCAAGTCGCTCGACGACCTGGTGGATGAATACCGCCTGCTCGACAATCTGCATCGCTACATCGTGCCAAGTAACCGGACTTCTGCCGCCAAGGATGAAAACGGCAATCCGATGAACATCGTGGGAAAGACCCTGAAGGAACTCAGCATCCAGAAGAAATACGGAGTGAGTATCATCGAGATTAGAAACGAGAAGAAATCGAGACTCGGACTGGTGCAGGACGTAAACCAGAACATGGCGAAGAGCAGCAGTACCATTCAGGAGCACGACATACTATATATAATAGGTGACGAGCAGAAGATGCAGCGCTTTGCCCAGGATTACGGACTGAGGAGGATGAAGGATGTGAAGATTGATTTCTACGACCTGGGACTGACGGAAATCGTTGTGATGCCTACCTCCAACTTCGCCGGTCTGCGCATCGGCGAGGCCAACCTGCGCAAGCGATTCGGCATCAACGTGCTGGGTGTGAAGCGAGGCGGAGGCTCATCTTTTTCTGAGGGTGGCAGAGGCGGCAATGAATACATCACGGATAATCTGATAGCCGCCAAGCTGCACGTGGGCGACATGCTGCTGGTGCAGGGCGAATGGACCAACCTGACGCATCTTACTGCCGATACTACCAACTGGGTGGTGCTGGATCAGCCGGAGAAGGCTGCCGACAAGGTTCTGCTGGATTACAAGGCGCCTGTGGCTGCAGCCATCATGCTGCTGATGATAGCTATGATGGTGTTCGATTTCATCCCGGTGGCTCCGGTTACGGCGGTCATCATCGCCGGACTGCTCACCATTTTTGCCGGATGTTTCCGCAACGTGGAGGCTGCCTACAAGACCATCAACTGGGAGAGCATCGTGCTGATAGCCGCCATGATGCCGATGTCAACGGCGCTGGAGAAGACGGGTGCTTCGGCATTGGTATCGCAGGGGCTGGTGGATAGCCTGGGCTCGATGGGCCCTACGGCTCTCCTGGCAGGAATCTACTTCACCACTTCGCTCATGACGATGTTTGTCAGCAATACCGCCACGGCGGTTCTCATGGCGCCTATTGCCCTGGTGGCAGCCCAGCAGGTAGGGGTGAGTCCATACTCCTTCCTCTTTGCGGTAACCCTGGGAGCCAGTATGTGCTTCGCCTCTCCGTTCTCCACTCCGCCTAATGCGCTGGTGATGAAGGCGGGTGGCTACACGTTTATGGATTATGTAAAGGTAGGTTTGCCGTTGCAGATCATCATCGGCGTGGTGATGACCTTCGTCCTGCCGCTGCTGTTTCCTTATTAATGATAAAAATCCCCAATCCGGGGCTCGCAATGGAGCCTTGGGATTGGGGATTCTGCGTATAAAGACTTAACAGAAAATCGAGAGTGGAATGGGAAAATGAGATTTGTAATCCTAAGATGTTCGGTTACAGGCTTACATCATCTCCACCGCCTTCGGAGCCGGTATCGCCGGTATCGGTCTTGCCGCCCTCTGTATTACCGCCTTGGGTATTACCTCCCTCGGTATTTCCTGACTGTGAACCGCCGCCAGGGTTATCGCCGTTTCCGGTGCCGCCAGGGTTAGTGCCGCCGCCGTTTGGGTCCTTGTCAGGGTCTTCCACGTCACCGCTGTCGCCCGAGGTAACGTTCTTCACCACCTTGCCGTTGCGGTCGATGCAGGTAATCTGTATAGGAGTTCTCTGCAGCTCATCCTTGATATCCACGTTCGGAGTGAAGATCACTCGACGGGCGGTGATGAGGCTGCCTGCCACCTCACCCACGGTAGCCACACTCTTGGCGCGCACGCCGAATCGCATGGTTCCCAGACCAGGGATAGCTACGGAGTGGCCTTCGGTTGACCACGCCTTGATTACCTCGCCGGCAGCATCCCAGCATGCCTGCATCACGCCGCGGCTCACGCCACTTCTCAGAGCCGCCTCCTTGATCACCTTGCTCTCCGGGAGCTTGCTGTAAAGCTCGGTACTGAGCACGAAACGATACTTACCTTTCAACTCACCCACCTGGATGAGGGTTTCCTTTGCTTTCAAATTGATAGACATAATTACTTGAATTTTAAATTGTTAATAAAATAATAAAAATAATGGTAAAGCTTTTCCCCTTTCAGGGTGTGCCCTCTCTAGCCCCCTCTGGTCCCCAGCTAGCCCCCTCTGGTCCCCGTTCCCAGCTATTCCATCGCTGGTCTCCCTAGTCGTTCCTTCGTATTTGCAATCCTTCTTCACCTAATAGTGATAGTAGGCACGAAGTGGCTCGAGTCGGCCCTTGTCGAGATATTGTTCTCCTGCTGCTGCCTCTGGTTCTTCCCGATCACGAGTCCCGCGGTACACGAGCTGGTGAGGAAGGTGACGATGGCAGAGCATACGGCCACGATGAGATACTTGATGAATGCTTTCATGTTCTGTTTCATAAGCAATACGATTTTTAAAATGTTAATACTAGCAATCCGGTCTTTCCCCCAGAAGCCTTTTTTCATTTTTCCAACTGGAGAAATATTTTTCTCCAACTAGGAAAGTGATTTTTAGCGCTTTCTGAATCACGATGCAAAGATACAAAAACAACCGCCAGCGGTTATGCGTTGGCGGCTGATGCCGTGCGATGGCGGCACATTTTTACTCTAAACATTAAATATTATCCCGGTTCTCCCAGATACTCCACGATGGTCTTCACCTGTTTAGGCGAGAAGGCCTTGCTGGTCTTGCGGTACCCCATATCCAGGAGTTCATTCCATAGCGGGGTGCAGAGATGAATCCAAACCATCAGATGGTTGACGGCTGTGCGTGGATAACTCTCGGGAAAGTACATCAAGGCAAGTTCCTTCTTGGTGTACGTACGAATGATAAATTCTTCCATATTCATCTTGTTTTAAAAATTGATAAACTCGGTTTTCTCTTTCTGATAATACTCGCTGAAATCCTTGCATCCTGGGGGCAGCTGGTGGTGCACCAGCGAGGGCAGAATCTTCTTGATTTGCAGGAAGAGGCTTTCGCCCGGCGCATCCCTGTCGGGAAACATGTGCCATTCTATCTTGAGCTGCGAGCCGATTTCCGCCAGCCATTTCTTGTCATCGGGTTTCAGCATCGTGGCAGAAGGAATGGCTATCGCCTTGTGCCCGGCAGAGAGCATAGCCCAGCAGTCGCTGCATCCCTCGGTGATGAAGAGCTGTTCGCCCGGCGCCATCCCCCTCACGATAGGCAGATTGTAGATGGAGCATTTTGCACCATAGGGAAAGCGGAATCGGGGAGTTGATTCCCCTTTCTTGTAATCCAGGTTCCTGTTCTGAATCCCAATCAGCTTCCCCTCCGTGCTGAAGTATGGAATCTGCAGCCAGTTCACGCCCTTTCTATCCGTCCACGACGTCAATCTGCACCATGTAGCCACTCTCTCATCAATCTTCCTCTCCTCGAAGAGAAACTTTCTGGCCGCCAGGTTGAGCCAGGGATGCTCGAAGAATCTCGCATACCTGCTCGCATCAAAGGAGGAGGATTTTCCCGAAGAAGAACCACCCGAATTATCTTCCGGGGAAGAACCACCGGATGAAGAGTCTCCGGGGGAAGAAGATGAGGAAGAAGCTTCTCTCTTCCTATCCTCCTCCAGATAAACCCCATTCACCTCAGCAAGCCATCGGCAAGCCGAGAGGAAATCCTTCCCCAGGTATTTCATCACCAGGTCGATGGTGCCCACGGAATCCCCCATACAAACATAGCAGCGGCAATTGTTCTTTCTCGTATTGAACGAGAGGCTGGCGTGGTGGTCGTCATGAAAGGGGCAGAGCGCCTTGTGGTGCTCCACCTTCATCCCCATCTGTTCCGCAACCTTCTCTATCGGAAGGTCGCGCAGCTTTTGAATCTCATATTTCTGCATAAAATCAGTCTCCTTGCATTTTCTTCTAATCCAACCCCAATCCGTTATCACTTTCGCCATCAGTCAGCTTCAAGTCTCCTCTCCGGCCACCGTTCCGAGCGATTCCATCGCTCGTCCCATTCCCGCAGTCATCGCTTGTGCAGCCCTTCACCTTTCCATCCGGCGACCCCGTAAGATACTCCTGCGTCTTCGTGTAAAGCCCCGTCTGGCTGCAATAGGTGATGAATTTGCGGAACACCCATTTTCTAATCTGTCCCTTCGTGCCCTCCTTCGTCTTGCCAAGCGAGATGCGGAGCGCCTCCAGCTGCGACTCGTTGAAAGGATTAGGCAGGTCATCCAGCAAATTCTTCGGACCTCTGCGCTGAGCTTCGCTCACCGAGTCGGCATCCTGGTTCAGCAAATCCGCAAAAATCTGCATCTTGCTCCAAAGATCGTGATACACCAGCCACTCCACCAGCTCGCCCATCGACTTCGTCCAAGTCTGGTTATTCAGCACCCAGAGCAGGCACCCCGCCTTCCACGCCGACACGATGGAGCGCTTCGAAATGTCCCACAGCACATCATCATCCGTCAGGTCGGCAAGTGAAGCCATGTCTGCAGCCAGCTGATCTGCCAGCTTATTGAGTGGCTTGATGATGAACCTGCCCTTGCAGATGCTGAGCTTCACCAGATATTCGTCGAGCTTCTTATAGAACCCCTCCTCGTATTTACCCTGTCTCGGGATTCTGCCGTCACGCCCCATTCGTGCCTTATATGAGAACACCATTCGCCCGAAGGTACCATTGAAGAGTTCGTTCTTATAGAATTTTCGGGCGGCATACGGAGTAGATGAGATGGTGAGGTTGGCACGAAGCACAGGATTGCCCGTCACACCCTCTACCGTGGCACGCAAGGCACCCGATCGCTGGCGATCGTAGATGTTGCGCAGCATCTGCGAAATCTGCTTATGCCCGCCGCACATCCTGTCCGCCATCTCCACCTCGGGCAGATTCAGGTATTGCGTTCTCTCGCCCAGCTTCTCGCAAGCCATGGCATTCTGGATGAAGGCAGCGTTGGTAACGTCGGCTGGTGGAAACCAGAAACTCACGTCGGGGCGGGCTGGTTTTTCCTTGTTCGCCGACTTCATCTTCATCTGTTTCTGCCATTCCACGAGCTTCTCCAGTTCCGTGTTGTCGTGCTCTCGCAAGTTGTGACAGATAGCCTCCACGATGTTGGACAGTTGACCCTTATTACAGCCAGAATCGGCAACAAGATTGCCCATCATGCCACACAACTCCTTCCAACTGAGGTCGGGATACTGAAATTCGCTCTCACTGACCTGTGCTCCGAGAATAGGGAAAAACATCGGAACTAGGGGTTCGTGCATGTCTTTTGATACCTGAGAGAGCAAAAGCTGCACACATTCGGTGCCTTTTCCCAGTTTCGGCATCTTTGGAGCAGTAGTTTTTGAAATATCGTACTTCAAGTTTATTGTTTTCATTTTCTCTTAATTTATTGATAATGAGCTTTCTAGAGAAAAGTGGGGTGGGGCTGAGCGTTCCAGTTCCAGTTGTTCCAATTAAATTTTTGAGGGTTCCAAATATTCTCCTTGTATATATAACTATCTATATATTAAATAGTTATAAAGATATAAGGAAGGGATATTGTCCTAAAAATCCTTTTTGGAACAATTGGAACAACTGGAACAACTGGAACGCTTTCTTCCTTCCTTTCGAAATTTCTCCTTCCTTTCGAAATTTCTCCTTCCTTTCGAAATACCCTCTTCTTCTAGAAAGCCCCAAATCCTTCTTTGTTCTATCTCTTCAGCTGATACTCCACGATGGCATCTCGTGCTATCTCAGCCTCGGCAGCAATTGTCTCGCTGATGTTCACACCCTCATCGCAGTAAACCTTCAGGGTGAGCTGGATGGCGCCATCCTTGGTCTTCGATACACGTCCGTGAGCCAGCTTCTTGATCAGCAGTGACTGCGTCTTGAGCTGCGGCTTCGGAACGAATTCGAAGGAGCCGTCGTTCAACTGCTGTGCAATGCCGAGACGATGGAAGCGGGGCATGCTGCCCACCACGGGATTATCGGGTGCAAACAGAAAATAATGAGTATCATCGTAATAAGCCATGCCGCTCTTCTGAGTGTGCTGGCAGTTCATCAACTTGTGGATGTCATTAAAATCCTTTTTCATAACCTTAGTGAATTTAAGAGCAAAGAAAGCGAGAAACGTAGCGCTACTTACCTCCGGAGATTCCTTCACTCACTCCACTCGGTTAATAAATAAAAACTAATAAAACTGACTGTGAATCAATTCAATTTATACATGTCTGTGAGGAGAATATCCTGGAACACCTGTCCATTATATTCACGTGTAGAAAATCTGAGCGTCACTGCCACCACGTCGCCCGGTGCCAGTTTAAACGTGGCTATGTTTCCGAGCATCGTAGCCACGTATTGGTTCTCAAACTTTCCGCCCATTTCCTGCAGCACGATATTGCATTTCATGAGCTGTCCGTTCTCACTCTTCTGACTCTGCACAGCGAAGGTCTCTCCCTGCTGCACCACGCGCATCAATTTTGCGTTCATAATAATAAAAAATACGGAGATGATTCAAGATAAGCCAGAACCATTCCGGTTTTTGCCTTGTATCTCCGACGGGTGCAAAAGTAGGAAGAAAAAGCCAGGCATGGATTCTTTTCCAAAGGCCCTTCTCCGAAGTTCTCTAAAATTCTCCGAAGTTCTCTGTTTTTCTCTGATATTCTCTCTACGTATAATCGCATTCTTGGCATAGAGGTACAAAAAAAGCGACCGATACCTGAACAACAATCAAGTATCGGTCGCTTTTAGCAAGCATTACTCATATCAGCAAATACCAGTCTCCATCATCTTCTAATCTTTATGATAGTATTTGCAGAAAGTCTTGTATTCGAATCCCGCCTTTCCCGTCGGCATCCCCATGCGTATCAATTCCTCATGAGCGTTTCTCGTATTTTGAGGCAGCAGCACCTTTCCCTCCTTTTTCAGCTGGTTCAGCCGCATGCAGATTTCTTGCACGTCAAAGCGCTTCACCAATCGTTCAACTTCGCGATGCACTCTCCATTCTTCCTCCTCTTCGAGAGCAGGGTGTACAAAGCGGAAGAGTTCTTTCTTCGGTGCTTCTCCTACAGCTTCAATGGTTTCAGTAGTTTTAGCAGGTTCTGTAGTCTCAGCATCTTCATCAACTTCATCGCTGTTTTCATCCACCTCTACCTCATCATTTTCCTCCGTCACCACAGTCTCTTCAGCAAAAAAATCCTTTGCAATCATCATCACCTGCTGCGTAGTCAGATTGCCATGGATATTCAGCTCTTTGTGCTGGTCATTAATTACCGCACCATTTGCATAATAATGATTACTCATATTTCTTCATTTAATATTTCTCCTTGTAATTGTAATAATTCTGTAAGCCTAGATTTCTGTCGGTAGCAGGGGCGAATCCCCTGTTGCCTGATGATCAAAATGCAAATGCTTGCTATGATCATCAAATGTAGAACTTCCTGCATGATAGTGCTCAGCCTTAATAGTAGGCTTCATCGCCACCTCTTTTAAAGCCTCCGTCTGTTCGTGGATGGCCTTAATCTGAAGACCTTGTCTTGCCTCTTCAGAAAGGAAACGCTCAGTCAGATTGTCCACCTGATGTTTATATTCAGGGGGTAAATATGAAATCTCGTGGTAGATGAATCTTTGCAAAACCTCAACATCTTCACGCTTGGATAGAGTTTGGCTGTACTTAATGATTGTATCAATAAGGTAGTTTTCCATCTGGCTTGATAGAGAAGGGGTAGGGGGAAGTCGTTTGTTGGCAGCCCCAAACGCTTACGCAGACGGTCTCTAATGACGAAAGCGGTAAGCAATTGGCGAAACTTATCCAATGGAATGCGTGTGTAATGAGCGCGTATGAGCATTGCTGCCTCATCATCATTGGAGTAGTGAGCCAATGCTGAAATATTAGAGAGCTCTGTCTCTAATTCTTCCAACCAAGACATCATTTGCAAATTCTCCAGCTCATGACAGGTCGCACCCTTTAATAGCAACCAGTCATGCCATGCTCTATCCGCTTCCTGTGCGGATAGAATACTTGGTAACCATTTTTCGCGAAGCTTCTTCAAGCGCCATTCATTACCCATACTGGCCAGTAGATGCTCAATTTCATTCACCATGTATCGCATTTTATCGCCCTCTTTCGCTTCCATGGTAATTATGATACTCTCCATTCCTTCCTTCGCTTCGTGCCAAAGAGCGTGTTTACCCGTTGTTACTAAAGCCTTCGTGTATTCCATAAGCTCCTCTTCGTCGTCAGAAGTTAATTCCTCTTTTCCTAGAATATCTTTCATCATCATCACTGAATCTTCTATACATAAAAATTCCTCAGTCATGGGATATAAAGGTAAGTCCGTCTCCCATTGTTTCCAATAGTCTTTATGTACGATGGGCACAATTTGTGTTGGCTCAATTTCTGGGGTAACAAGAAAATAGCCATTTTTGTCAATAAAAACCTTTGCGATGTGAGCGCGGAAATACCCCCGTCCGCTGGCTTTCAATGAAGCCAGAGCCAACTCCTTATACTTGTCTAGATTGCGCACATACCCAATCTTATAGCTCATAAAGCGAGCAACAAAAGCTTCTTCATCAGTTTTGTTAGTGGGTTCAGGTTTTATTGTTATAGAGGGGCGCTTCCTGTCCAGCATGGTCAGGAATTCAATAGTTTTCTGTTGTTCTTGCGAAGTTATATCTGCACCTTTTTCGTGACTAGGATTTACAGCATATTGTACTCCTGCAATTTTTATTAACCCGTTCATAGATTACTTTTTTTTTATTTTAGGAAAGCTGAAATAAGTTATTACGGCCGTCCGAAGTACAAAGGTATAAAATATTTTCCTTTCAGCAACAAAATGTAACATTTTTAACACAAATCCTAAAAAAAAACAAGAATTCTATAATTCTAAATAAAGAAAAGCGCCATACATCCCCTTCTCGTCCCCGTTCCAAGCGATTCCATCTCTAGTCTCCTCTCTAGTCTCCTCTCTTGTCTTCTCTCTTGTCTCCTCTCTTGTTTCCTCCCACTTCTCCTCCCATTCCTCCCCCAATACGCCTCAGCCCCCCAATTTTCCCTATCCCCATTTAGCAATCTTTTCCGCCATCTCGTTCAGTTCCAGGCATTGCTCCCTGCTAATAGTCTTCTTTTCCATATGATACTCCCAGGGGCTAATCTGTAGTAGCTGTCCCTCAGAGCAGGCATCAAAGCTCTCACCGCAAGGCTTATACAATTTCGGAAAACCATTCTCCCTCAAAAGCACGATACGATACCCCCGGTTCATAGCTTCTCTCAACACCTCCTTCTCCTTCGTCGAAATAGCAGCGCTCACCAGCACGCCTCCACGTTCGCCGCAAGCCAGCCATTCCTTGCGCAAGCGAGCTAAATCCCCTTCAGAATACCTGCGATGCACAATCACCGCCATCTTATCAGGAATATCAAGCAAGAAGCAATTGCCCACCATCTGGCATCTGCGTCCAGCCACCACCTTGTTCTGCATCACAGTAAAAAGCTCCGGATTCAGTCTCTTCACCATCAGTCTTCTCGGGTTATCATCCAAGTACTTCTTCCACCCCTTCAGTTGTCCTTCATGGAGCAGAAGCTTATCATTATACCCCGGTTCAAAGAGCCCCTTTCTAGTTGCTTTTGCCATCCCGAAAATTCTCCAATAAGCCCTATTGCATCCCAGCTTGAATCCTTTTACCACCATTCCCAGAGAATCCATCTTTTTCCCTCTCTTCGCAGTCATCTCAATCTGAGCTGCTTCCTTCTCCTTCTCCATTTCCAGGTTTCCCTCCTTCTCCGGAGCAGGAGCACCGCCCGTCTCCCAAGTCAGAGCAGCGCCATGTTCCCCTCTCGTCCCCGTTCCAAGCGATTCCATCGCTTGTCCTCCTCTCAAGTCCTCCTTCACCCTCACAATCGCGTGAATATGATCGGGCATGATGCAAATCTTCCACACCTCCACCTGGGGGTAATATTTATGAATTTTCGGAATCTCCTCCTTCACGATAGCAGTCCCCAGTTCAGAAAGCATCACTTTAGGTCCATCGCCATCCCCAGGTCGAGCATTCACCCGTCCCACCAGTTTCCCCAGCAGAGGTATGCGTCCCTCCACCACAAGAGTCAGCATATAAGTACCCCTCCCATGGTAATCATGCCAGGGGCTCCTGCGTTTCATAGAGTGTTTGGTTTCGTGTATCTCCAATCCTCTAGCTATAGCTTCATCTCTATCCATAATAGTACAAATAAAATTATTAATAATAAAAGTTCCCCCTCTCACCCCCGGTCCAAGCGATTCCATCGCTTGTCCACCATCGCTTGTCCATCATCCCCTTCCTCCCTTCACAATCTCCTTCACCCGTTCCTCAATCTTTCGCCAGGGCTGCCCCAGGTTTACTGTCCTCACATAGATGCGATGCCCGCCATCCTTATACCTATAAGAAAAGTCGAAATCCTCATCCACGGTGGGGTAAACCAGGGTGCCGCAAGCATTCAGAGTATGCGGCTTGCTCCGGTCTTCCTGGTTCATCACGTAAGAAAGAATCTGCGAGAGATGCTCCCTTCGTACCTTCTCCCTGCCGCCATACTTCGAAACCAGCGCCTCCCTATAAAACTTGGCGTCCAGAATAAGCTTCTCCTGCGTCTCTGGGTTGAAAAGCGTCACGTCAGTCTCCATCATTGGCAGCGCATCGCCCGCCTCCTTAAACATCATTCCGAACGGAGAAAGCTGGAAATCAATGTATTCCCTATGCACCTCCGGATATTCCTCCCGGCAATGCTGCTTGCAGAAATTCATCAGGAATCGCTCAAAGATGCAGTTCATCCGGAACTCATCCTCCGTGAAATCCACAAACTCCAGTCGTCCGTCTTTATCCTTGACAGGAAGCGTAGAATCCCAAATCAACTTGCAGACATTCAGCGCCAGCAAATAAACCCCATGATGGCGATGCCCCGTAAGATGCCCAGGATGATTCCCTAGAAGCCGCTCCAGCAATCCCCCTGTAACGCGAATCTCCTCAATATGAGGAAATCTTGCCAAAGTCTTCCGTAACCTCACTCTGATGTCCTCATCAATACCCACTATCCTCATCAGCCTCTTCAAGGTAGAAAAGATAACCCGGTTGATGACCACATCCTGCGTCAACTCATCTACCTGGCAGATGGTTCTGCCGTTCAGATGCTTACCGCTCTTCAAGGTCTCAGTAAGATTCAGCTTGCCACGAACACCCTCCACCTCCTGCTCCTCAAACCGATACTCTCTTACAAGCCCTCGGCGCAACAGCCTGTCGCAAACATGAATCAAAACCATTGACAATAAGTTCTCCAGCGAATGGCATTTCTCGCCATCCACCTTCACCTTGTCGAGCTGGTCGCTTACGTCCCAGGCATAACAGAGCAGGTAATACAGATTCTCTATAGGAATTTTCTGTTGCATCTTAGAACTTCAGTTTGTTGCAAATCAATTCATACTTATCCTCATCATCGAAGCAGATTTCATGAAGATACGGGAAAAGCTCATACTCGCAAATATCTTTCCACCAGGCGGAAAAATCTTCACAACCCTCTGTCTGGCAGAAATAACTGTGCCCGATTTCAAGTCCTCTATCCATACTTGAAATCACCTCGTTGGCAGCTTTCACCCTGCTCACCACCAGCTCCGCATTCTCCTTGCTGATGCCTTTTCCTTCCAGAAAATTGATGAAAGCTTCGTTGAACTCTGGTTTGATAGAGATGAATCTGAATCGGCGGCGCAGAGCGTAATCCACGATGGCGAGCGAGCGGTCGGCCGTGTTCATGCAGCCTATCAGATAAATATTCTCGGGCACAAAGAAGCGTTCATTATCTTCGTTGCTGTAGGTAAGCTTGATGGCATACTGCTTCTTGCGCTTGTCGGCCTCTATCAGCATCATCAGTTCGCCTAGAATCTTGCTGATGTTTCCGCGATTTATCTCGTCGATGATGAAGACAAACTGCTGGTCGGGCGAACGCCTAGCCTTGCTGCAGAAGTCAAAGAAAATGCCATTTTTCCGTTCAAAGCCACCCTCCTCAGAAGGGCGGATGCCCTGCACGAAATCCTCATAACTGTAGGATTGATGAAACTGCACCATCTCGATGTTCTCATCCTTTAATTCTCCAATCAGCTGATAGGCTATCTTTCTGGCGAGGAAGGTCTTGCCCACGCCAGGGGCCCCTTCGAGAATGATGTTCTTCTTGGTTCTGAGCAGGGAGACAATCTTCTTGAATTGAGCAGCGTTGATAAATGGCTTGTCGGGGTCTTTGTCAACATCGTAGATAGGCTTGCCGATAAGGCGCTCGCAATAGTCAAGAAAATCTTTATATTTTCTTACATGGCATCTTAGGCTTGTCATTTGGTGGCGCTTGCCGTAATCCTGTTCGAGCCTACGCTGGCGTAACCACCGGGCTTAATGTTGTCTATCTTCAGAAACTCCAGAAAGGCCTCCTTCACCTGTTCCTGGCTTTTCCCTTCTAATTTAAAAATATTTTTATCTACCATAATAAAAGTCTGATTTATATGTTGTTTTATAATCTTATTTTTAAGTCGGATCTAAGAAGATCTAAATCCCATGGGTATCGATCTAAGAAGATCTAATTGATTTGCTCATTTCGATAGGATCTTCTATCTTTGCAACGTGTTTGATAATTATATTGTAGAATTTAACAACGAAATTTATGGAAAAACAATGGATTTCAACTATTGAGCTGCTTAACTATCTGAAGGAACATCCTAATAAGGAGAAAGAATGCAGACTCAATTTGGGCTATGGCCTAGGTTCCACCCATTATTGGTATTGGGACCCCGAGACAAACATGTTCATGCACTCCCGCGATTGGGATTTTGAGCCTTATACCGCAAGTCAAGTGGTTAAATGGTACGGGGAAGGCAAATGGAAGATTGAGCAATGAATTGAGAGTGGGGGTGAACGAATAGTTCATCCCCTTGTTTGTATTGCCAAAGAGAACTGCATCCGGATTATATGTTCTTTCTATTTTTGCCATAATCGAAACCATTTTTTGTTTTATGTCGCAAAGTTAAGATTATTATTTGGAATAAGCAAAGTTTTTGGGGCTTTTTCTTGGTGGTTTATCAAAAAATGAGTAGTTTTGCGGACGTGAATCTTCTCTGTAATAAGTGAATCAAATCTTCCTGATGATGAGGAGAACTATTCCTGCTGATGAGGAAATCTATTCCTGAAGACGAGGGAATCTATTCCTGATGGGGGAGATTGAGATAAAATAAATATGAATCATAACGAAAATAGCGAAAAGATGAATCAAATTACGATGCTCGGAACGGGAAATGCTACGGTTTCCCAGATTTATAATACTTGTTTTCTGCTTCAGACTTCCAGCACTCTGATGCTGGTGGATGCGGGCGGAGGAAATGGAATCCTCTCGCAGCTGAAGAAGGTGAATGTTCAGATTTCTGACATTCATCACCTCTTCGTTACCCATGCGCATACCGACCACGTGCTGGGGGTGATCTGGGTAATCCGAATGGTGGCACAATGTAAGGGTTACGAGGGATTGCTGCATGTGTATGGAAACGACAAGGTGATGAAGGTGATCAAGACCATCATCGACATGATTCTTGCCAAGAAGCAACTGGCTAAGGTGGCTGAAAGGGTGGTGTTCCATCAGCTGGAAGATGGTGATTGTTTCGAAGTGGGGGATATGAAGCTGGAATGCTTTGATATTCAATCTACTAAGGAGAAGCAGTTTGGATTCCGGGCTGAGTTGCCTGCTGTTTCTGAAGATAATGCTGCATCTGATAATGCTTCTGAAGATAATCATGCTAAACCTTTGGTTTTGGCGTGCCTGGGCGATGAGCCTTATAACGAGCAGAACCGTCGCTACATAGAGGGGGCGGACTGGATGATGTGCGAGGCGTTCTGCCTCTATGCCGACCGCGATACGTTCAAGCCTTACGAGAAATGCCACAGTACGGCGCTTGATGCCGGAAAACTGGCGGAGGAACTGGGGGTGAAGAATCTCATTCTTTATCATACGGAGGAGAAAACGCTGGCTACTCGTAAAGAAAATTATACCCGTGAAGCTGCTGAGAACTTCAAGGGTAGAATCTTCGTTCCGGATGATTTGGAAGTGATTCTTCTTTCTGATAAGCACTAAGAGCTGTAGGATTTTCTTTGTCCCACAGATTTCACAGATTAACACAGATTTTTAGACCTGTTCGGTCTTTTGGAAAAAAAGGCACGCAGATTTCACAGATGACGCAGATTTTTTTGACCTATGCGGTCGGGAATCTCGCAGATTTTTTTTGCTGGAGATTTGTGTTTTTTGTCCCACAGATTTCACAGATTAACACAGATTTTTTATTTGGATATTTGGGGAAATCCTTCTCCCGATTATGGCAAGAATGAATCTGTGTAAATCTGTGGAATCTGTGGGACTTTTTAATGGTGAGTTTTATCAACTTAATCGGCTGAATCCGGTAGGAAAATTTCGGTTACTTCCCGCTCTCCGAAATCTATCATGGCGTTGAAGAGACTCACTTTTTCCGCCTTTCTGAGGTCTTCTGGTGTGAGGTCGGCTTCCTCGATGATGCCGGCTTCCAGGAGCTGGGCTCGCTTGGTTCCCAGGAGCATGGGATGCTTGGGGGTGAGCCATCTGTTGCCATCAAAGAGGGCGAGGTTGGTGAAGGAGGTGTCTGTGATCAAGCCGTTTTTTACGATGATGATTTCATCGCAATCGCCCTTCTGTGACACCAGGGCGTTGAGCGCACTTCGGTCGGTGCTCTTGTAGGTGTAGTCGATATTGTTATCCTCTACCACCTTGAGGGAATGAATCTCCTTCATCTTGTAGGGGGAGTATTCGATGGCTTCCACGCCCTGGGCACCATAAACCACTCGTGCCTTGTAAAGGTTCATTTCCTCATTTGGGGAAATGAGGGATGAGAGTTTTATTTCTTCAGATGCGAGGGATGGAAAGGATGGAAAGAACCTGCGGATGGTTCTCTCCATTCTTGCCTGATGATAGGGCAGGGCCAGGGCCTTGCCGTTCTTGATTTTTATTGTTTCTACAAATTGCTGTTTCATATTTTTTAAGAATCGTGTAATTTTTTTTTTGAATGAAAGGCCAGTTTAAAACGGAAGATAGATTTTCTGAATCACTTCCTCGTATTCCTTCCGGCAATCGCTCTTTGATGTGATGCCGCCGCCTGCTTTGAAATACAGTTTTCTGCTTGCCTCATCTCCCTTACCTTCGCTTGCCTTGAAATTCTTTTTTCCGTCGGCTTCAAAATCAACCGGTGAAGTTTCTTCTTCTATGAATCGAATCATGACGGCGGAATTGAGTTCGCCCTGGTCGTAGATTCCCATGATTCCCGTGTAGAAGCCACGGTCGTAGCCTTCTGCCTCGTGGATGATCTGCATGGTTTTATCCTTCGGGGCACCCGTGATGGAACCGGCTGGGAGCTGGGCATCGAGGATTTCGCCCAGATGATGCGGGTAATCTTCGGGCAGGCGACCGCTGATTTCTGAACTGGTTTGCAGAATGTCGCCCTTGTTGGTGTGCAGCACGTCGAAGTAACGGTATTTATCCACTCTTACATTCTCTGCCACCCGGCTCAGGTCGTTCCTTATCAGATCTACGATGGTGGCATGTTCTGCCGCCTCCTTCCGGTCTTCCATCAGCTGCTTTTCGGCATTGGGGAGTGATGCATCCAGGGTTCCCTTCATGGGATAGGAGTAGATTCTTCCGCCCTTGATTCTGACGAAGGTTTCGGGCGAAAAGCAGACGAAGGGGGTGAGAGTTCTCTTTCTTCTGAGCAGCAGTTTATACTTTCCTTTTGCACGATGGAAAATTTCTTCTAATGAAAGATTGCAGCTCACGGGAACCCGGCAGGTGAGATTCGTAAGATAGCTGTTGCCCGCCATAATGTTGCTCTTCACGATGTTGAAGCTTCGCTCGTAATCCTCGTAAAGTGGGGGTTCTATCTGCCAGGTGGTCTCCGAAATCTCTTCCTCCTAAATCTCTTCCTTCCAAGTCTCTTTCTTCCAAGTCTCTTCCTCCGAAGTCCCTTCCTCCGAAGTCTCTTTCCAGACATGAGAAAGGTTTCCTCTTCCTTCAAAATCGAAGAGGCATTCTTCGGGATTTATATCGGATAGCAAGCGGATGAAGGCCTTGTCTCCCTGATAGTTGATGACAAAGAGAAAAGGCTCATCCTGGCTTGCCAATCGATTGATTTTATCTATGATTTCCTGTTTCATGCCTGCAAAGATACTGCTTTTATTTGGATGGACAAAAGATTAGTGACAAAAGATTGGTGATAAAAAATCCCGAAACATGGAAAATGCTTCGGGATTCGGTTGATATGCGTTTGTGTTCTTTATTTTAATACGCTTCTCCCTGCTCTATTTCTTCCTGCGTGATGCGCTTGCGGTCGATGGCACGCCAGGCGAAGACGATGTAGGCTAGGACGAACGGGATGAGGAGGGAAACTATCGCCATGGTGCGGAGCGTGAACTCGCTGCTGCAGCTGTTGGCGAGGGTGAGCGAACTCTGAAGGTCGATGTTCGACGGATAGTAGGCGGTGTTGTTCCAGCCGGCTATCAGCAGCAGAACCAGCACGGTGAGCACGGTTCCGATGCCCGTAAACCAGATACCCTTTCTATACTCCACGCTTCTCGATGACTTGAAAATGCCGAAGAGTACGAGCACTATTCCTATTAATAATATTACAGGCAAGATTGGCATCTCCAGGAGATTGTGAAGATACTTCATGCTCTCTATCGTAATGCTGGAAGAAGAAGTGCTGAATCCATCTTTTACCAGCAATCTGATGAGAAATGGCAGGAAGAACAATAGGAAGAGCAGGGCATTCCATGGCAACTGGCGGGTGCAGCGCTCCTGAATCTGCTGGTGCTCGATGTTGTTCTTGATGTAGAGCATGCCCAGGATGCGGGCTAGCATCAGTACGGCAAGTCCCAGCACCACATTCCATGGGTCAAGCAGGGCATCAAGACCATGACTGGCGTTTGCCCAGCGACTGATAACGGGTTGCAGACTGTTGGTAATATTGCCCTTGTCTATCAGGAAATTGCTGCCGTTGAAGAAGGTGGCTACGGCGCCGCCAAGAAGCAGAGGACCCACGATGCCGTTGATGATGAGGCAGACCTGAAAGGTCTTTGGTCCAAGAAAATTACCTATCTTGTTCTGGAATTCATAGCTCACGGCCTGAATCACAAACGAGAACAGGATGATCATCCACAGCCAGTAGGCTCCGCCGAAACTGGTGCTGTAGAACAGCGGGAATGAGGCGAAGAAGGCTCCGCCGAAGGTGACGAGCGTGGTGAAGGTAAACTCCCATTTTCGTCCCGTGGAGTTGATGATGAGACGACGCTCTTCTTCTGTTTTTCCCAAACAGAAAATCAAGGTGTTGGCTCCCTGTACAAACATGAGAAACACCAGCAGGGCTCCTAATAATGATACGAGGAACCACCAGTATGATTGCAAAAATTCGTATGTCATAATACTTTCGGGTTTTGTTGTTTACTGAAAAACTATCCTATGATTCTTTTCGAAATCTTTCTGAAAAAACTTTGATTATCAGAGAGATTATTCATATTCCGGTCCTTTCTTGATCTGCTTCACCAGGATGCTGATTTCTACGGCAAGCATGGTGGTGAAGAGTGCCAGGAAGATGAAGAAGGTGGTGGCCACGCTGCCTGCCTCGATGTCGGAGATGGCGGCGCTAACCGGCAGCAGGTCTTGGATGGTCCAAGGCTGGCGACCGATTTCTGCTACTATCCAGCCCGATTCTGAGGCAATGTAAGCCAGCGGAATCATGATGATGGCGGAAATGAGGAACCATCGGTATTGGGCGATTTCCTTCTTATAAACCAAGAAGAGGCTGAGGGCGAAGAAGAGGATGAGCAGGCAGCCTACTCCCACCATCAGGCGGAAGGCGTAGAAGCAGATCGGGATGCTCGGTACCAGTTCCTTGGCGTCCTTGATGTAACCATATCCGAAGTATTTCATATTCTCCTTCAAGATTGGCAGCTGGTCTTTCGCCTTGGTTTCGCGATAGGTTTTCAGGGCAACAATCGCCTTCTTTCCCCGGGCTATCTTCTCCTGCACGGATGGTTCACGGGTGCCATCCTCTTTAGTGTAACCCTTGAGAATATCGTTCACACCTGGCACGTAGCCATCGGCTGTGCGGGTGGCTAAGAACGAGAGCATGTTAGGGATGGCGATGCGCATGGCTGGCTCCTGCTCGTTTTCGTAATCGGGCTGCCGGAAGGGATGAACGGCTGCTATCGCCGTAAGGCTCTCACCCTTTCCACCATTATATAATGCTTCCATCGCAGCCAGTTTCATTGGCTGCACCTGTGCCACCCGATAGGCGGAATTGTCGCCGGTCATCGCAGCCAGCAGGGTGGCGATGAGTCCTACGCCAGCACCCATCTTGATGCTCGCCTTGGCAAGTTGGGTTTCTCTCTTTTTCAGGAGATACCAGCAGCTTACGGCTACCACGAAGGTGGCTCCGATGATCCAGGATGAGGTGACGGTGTGGGTGAACTTGTTGATGGCGAATGGCGAGAGTGCCACATCCAGGAACGAGGTCATCTCGAAGCGCATGGTGTCGGGATTGAATTCCTGCCCCACCGGATATTGCATCCAGGCGTTGGCTACGAGAATCCACCAGGCAGAAATGGTGGCTCCAAGTCCCGTGAGCCAGGTGGAGGCAAGGTGGAAGCCCCGGCTCACCTTATCCCAGCCGAAGAACATTACGGCTACGAAGGTGCTCTCCATGAAGAATGCCAGGATGCCTTCTATGGCTAGGGGAGCGCCGAATACGTCGCCCACAAACCAGGAGTAATTGCTCCAGTTGGTGCCGAATTCAAACTCCAGGATGATGCCTGTGGCAACACCCATGGCGAAGTTCACGCCAAAGAGTTTTTGCCAGAAACGGGTTACGTGCTTCCAAAACGGTTTGTTGGTGCGGTAGTAACATGTTTCGGCAATGCCCATGATTACTGCCAGTCCCAGGGTGAGCGGCACGAATAACCAATGGTAGATGGCTGTGAGTGCGAATTGCGCCCTCGACCAGTCGATGGTGGCTGATGTAATGTCTAACAATAGATTTGTCATCATAGTTGAATGGTTTTAAAATTGTTATTATATAATGTTTTTGTATTTCTTCCGATAATATAGGATTGAAATTCAGAGTCTTATCTGTTCAGAATTTCCTTGGATACGAAGCCAGCCTTGTCTCCGTTCTTGGAATTCGTATTGATAAAATCCGGAAAGAAAAAGAGCTTGAGCACCAGGAAGATGATGGCAAGTTTGATGAGGATGACAGCCCACAACGTCTTGCCCAGGGTCATCGTCCTGAAACCATCGTAATAGAGATGGAAAATCCGGGACAGCAGTCCTTCTTTCATCGGTTTTACATCGGTTTTCATCAGTTTTTTATCCTTTTTCTTCTGCATAAGCACTCCTTCTTTAAAAAGTCTGCTGCAAATCTACAATAAAATTATGTAACTACCAAATATTTTGTTGAAAAGTTACAAAAAGATTATTTTTAGGTATCCCATAAGGGAGTTATTTTAAAGTTTTCTTTTTTTTTATGAGATAAGTCTTGCCGTTTCATCAGAATTTATTATCTTTGTCCCCTAAAACATAGAAACATTTTAATCAGAAATAATCAGAAGAAATGATGAATATAGAATCTGTTAGAGAGTATTGCCTCTCGCTTCCCCTCGTAACCGAGGCTTTTCCTTTTGATGAGCGGACCTTGGTGTTTCGCATTTTGGGCAAGATCTTTGCCTGTGTTGACCTGGAGCGCCCCGAGTGGGTTACGATGAAATGTAATGCCGATTACGCCCTTGAACTCCGGGAAGTGCATCCCGAAATAGAAGGCGCATGGCATTGGAATAAGAAATACTGGAATCAGGTAAACCTTTATGGCACGTTGGAAGATGATTTCATCCAGGCCCTGATTCGCCACAGTTATTCCGAAGTAGTGAAGAAGCTCAAGAAACAGGAGCGGATGGAGCATCCGGAAATGCTGGATGTGAAGGAATAGGGAGAATTATTCATTTTTTCTGTAGTTGGGGTAATGCGTGTTTCCAGGATTCTTCGTATCTTTGCACCCGGAAATCATAATTAAAACTATAAGAAAATGTATATTGAGAAAATAAAGTCGCCAGCCGACTTGAAGAAGCTGGATTTGAAGGAACTGCAGGTGGTGGCTGATGAAACCAGACAGGCTGTGCTGAACCGTGTGAGCAAGCATGGCGGTCATGTGGGACCGAACCTGGGATTCGTGGAGGCTACCGTGGCGCTTCACTACGTTTTTAATGCGCCAAAGGATAAGTTCGTGTTTGACGTAAGCCACCAATGTTATCCGCATAAGGTGCTCACCGGACGAGCTGCGGGATTCCTCGGCGATGTGGATGACATGAATGCCATTTCGGGCTATTCTTCTCCTGCCGAATGTCCGGAGTATGATAACTTCGAGGTGGGGCATACTTCCACTTCCGTGAGTCTTGCCACCGGTTTGCAGAAGGCGCGCGACATCAAGGGTACCGATGAGAACATCATCGCCATTATCGGCGACGGATCCCTTTCGGGCGGCGAGGCTTTCGAGGGACTGGACGAGGCTTCGGAACTCGGTACGGGCATCATCATCGTGGTGAACGACAACGAAATGTCTATCGCCGAAAATCATGGCGGAATCTACAAGAACTTGCGTGCCCTGCGCCAGAGCAACGGTACCTGCGAGCACAACTGGTTCAAGGCGTGGGGCTTTGAATACAAGTATCTGGAAGAGGGTAACGACATCGAAAAACTCATCCAGGTTTTCGAGAGCGTGAAGGATACGGATAAGCCTACCGTGGTTCACATTCACACAGAGAAAGGTCATGGATTTGCGCCAGCCGTAGCCAATAAGGAGGCTTGGCATTGGGGAATGCCTTTCAATCTGGAAGACGGTTCGCGACCAAGAAGGAATGCCGATGGAACCCTCCCGGAGGTTGCTCCAACAGAGGATTACGGTACATTATTCTCTGACTGGATGCTGGGCGAGATGAAGCAGGATAAAACCCTCATCGCCGTAACCGCCGGTACTCCTACCGCAGGTGGCTTTACTGCCGATAAGCGCCAACTGGCTGGCAAGCAGCACATCGATATGGGAATCGCCGAAGAGCAGGCAGTAGCGATGATTTCGGGAATGGCGAAGGGCGGATTGCATCCTGTCTGGACCGTTTACAGCACCTTCATCCAACGTACCTACGACCAGATAGCGCAAGACCTCTGCATCAATTCCAACCCAGCCGTAATCAACGTGGTAGGAGGCGGAGTGAACTCGATGAACGACATCACCCACATCTGCCTTTTCGATATTCCGATGCTCTGCAGCATTCCGGGACTCATCTATCTGGCTCCAACCACCTGCGAGGAGTATTTCGCCATGCTCCGCTGGAGCATTCTGCAGGATAAGAAACCTATCGCCATCCGCGTGCCAAGCAATGGCGTGGTTCATACGTCAGAAGCCGTTGATGCTGAGTATGGTTACGAGGCAAAGTACAAGGTGATGCACCAGGGCGAGAAGGTGGCAGTCATCGCCGCCGGTTCGTTCTATCAGAAGGGCGAGAATGTAGTCCGCCTGTTGGCTGATAAGGGTATCGATGCTACGCTCATCAATCCCCGTTATCTGAATGAGGTGGATGCCGAGACGCTGGATAGCCTGAAGGCAAACCATCAGTTGGTGGTAACCCTGGAAGATGGCTCGAAGGATGGCGGATTTGGAGAGCGTATCGCCTCTTACTATGGCACTTCTGAAATGAAGGTGATGGTGAGCGGTATCAGGAAGGGACTCTACGACAGATACGATGTGAAGGAGTTGCTTTCGGATAATCGCCTGCTCGATGAGCAGATTGTGGAAGACGTTTTGTTAGTTATTAATGATTAGTGATTAGTTATTAATGATTAGTTAGTCAGCATAGTTAGTTTTTATTTAACGAGAAATCCAAGCCGGAGAATCATCTCTAGCTTGGATTTCTTCTGTTTTATCATCGAATGTTTGTCTTAATCTCAGTCTTAATCTTAATCATCATCCCTGTCATTATCATCATCATCCCAATCTCTATCGTGCTTCCACTTCTTGTCGTGCTTGTGATGCTTGTCGTGCTTGTGATGCTTGCCCGGCTTTCCTGGTCCGTGAGTTTCATGGGTTCCGCCTGGCCATCCTGGTCTTCCGTAGCTGCACTCAGGGCGAGGGCGGCGCTTGTCGTGTCCCCAGTTATGCTTTGGATACTTGGTGTAAATATGGTGAACATACACATGATTATTCCAGCCGATAGGGCGATAGAAATAGTAGGAGTTCTTGAATCTCTTCCATTGTCTGGCGGTCATCATGCGCTTGAGCTGCTTGTTGCGGTAATGCCAGCCGTAGGCATCAATGTCGCGATAGCTTCGGATGCCATTGAGATAATTGAGATTGATGTTCAGGATGCTGTTGCGCTGGGCGCTACTCAATCCCAGTTCCACCACCATCTTATCTGTGATAAAACGGGCTTCTGCTTGAATATTTGTCAGTCTCTGAGCATTCATAGATGTAATCATCATCCATACTGCTACCAATGTCATAATCATTCTTTTCATAACGATTTTCTCTTTAAAGGGTTATTACTGCATTTCTTTTTGTTTTCTTGATAGAAGAGGCTACTTGGTGCCGCTATCAACTTTTTGATGGTGCAAAGATAGGGAGAATAGCTGAAAACAACAAAGGGAAAACCATAATCTGATGTATGATTTTCCCTAAAAGCATCGGGGGAAACTCCCGTAATAAAATTGTAGTATCTTTTATCTGCTAATTCAAATCCTTGTAACCTCATTGACACATAATATCCCTACCTTTGCACCCGAAATTTAACAGATACAACCCCGGAAGGGGAAAGGTATCATCAATATTTAATAATGTATTATAGTCAGATAAAGAAAAATGGAAAAGAAAGTATCGGGTAAGCATAGCAGCATGAATGGCTTTGCTATGATGAAAGGTAGAGTAGCTACTGTAGTTTTGGCTTCGGCTTTATTGTTGGGTGGAGGCTTGACGGCACAGGCTCAAAACGCAGCATTAACCACCTGCTCTCTGAGTGCAGCAACCGCCATTCCGCAGAATCCTAACTGGAAGGCGAATGCTGCCGAATGGCAGAAGCTGAAGGGCGAAATCACCCTCTACATGACCAATGATATGGGCCGAAACGGCTACTACGACCAGAAGCCTATCGCCGAACTGATGGGCGAGATGGCGGGCACGGTAGATCCTGAATGCGTACTTGCCGTGGGCGACATCCACCATTTCAATGGCGTGGCTTCCACCCAGGATCCTCTGTGGCTTACCAATTACGAATGGGTTTATTCTCATCCCGACCTGATGCTCAACTGGTTCCCGGTTTGTGGAAACCATGAGTATCGTGGTAATACTCAGGTTTTTATGGACTACGGCAAGGTAAGCCGCCGCTGGATGATGCCTGCCAAATATTACACCAAGGTGTTCTATCACAAGGGAACCACCGTGCGCGTCATCTTCCTCGACACCACGCCCCTCATCGATTCTTACCGCAAGAATCCGGAAATCTATCCTGATGCCTGCAAGCAGGATGCAGAGGCTCAGCTCTCCTGGCTCGATGAAACCCTGAAGAATGCTAAGGAAGACTGGGTCATCGTGGTTGGTCATCATCCTATCTACGCCTACACCACGAAGAAGGAGAATGAGCGACTCGACATGCAGAAGCGCCTTCTTCCTATCCTCCATAAATATAATAATGTGGCGATTTATGCCTGCGGTCACATCCACAACTTCCAGCATATCCAGAAGAAGGGCGATAACATCGACTACGTAGTCAATTCCTCTTCGTCTCTGGCTCGTCCAGTGAAGCCTATCGATGGCACCGTGTTCTGTAGTCCAGCCGATGGTTTCTCTGTATTTACAGCAGATAAGAAGCAGCTGAGAATGTCGATGATTGACAAGGATGGAAAAATCATCTACACGATTTCAAAGGCAAAAAAGTAAAAAGGTAAAAAAGTAAAAAAAGCTTTAACTCCTTTGCACCCCCGTTCCCAGCTATTCCATCGCTGGTCTCCAAGCTTTTATATTAAAGGTAAAAGGAGCTTTTTTGCGAAAAGAAACGAATGAAGATTTCAATAGCGATATAGATGAAAAGATTTTTACTGAGTGCGGCGCTTCTTGCCGCTGCGACTACCGCCATCCAGGCACACACGCTGGATGGTATAGTCAAGGATAACAAAACGGGCGAGCCCCTCATCGGAACCGTAATCCGGGTAAAGGAGCTGCCCAACGTGAGTACCACCACCGGACTTGATGGTACTTTCACCCTGCATGAATTGCCTGAAAAAGGCAAGGTGACCATCATCGTTTCCTACATGTCGTACAAGACCAGGGAGATGGTGGTGGATGTGGCTAAAGACTTCTCCAAAGATGGAAAAGAGGAAAAGGATGGACAGTTGACCATCGCCATGGAAGAAGACCTGAAGCAGTTGGGCGAAGTGGTGGTTACCGGTCATCGTGAATACCGTAGCGACCGCAGCGCCATAGAATCCGTGAAGAATGCCGGCAACGTGCTCAACGTGATGAGCCAGCAGAGCATCCAGCTTTCGCCTGACGTCAACGTGGCGAGCGTTCTGCAGCGTGTATCAGGTGTAACCATGGAGCGTGATGCATCGGGCGAGGCTTCCTACGCCATCCTCCGAGGTATGGACAAGCGCTACAACTACACCCTGGTGAACGGCGTGAAGATTCCTAGTCCGGATGATAAAAACCGTTACATCCCATTGAATATCTTCCCTTCAGATCTGATGGACCGCCTCGTGGTTTCCAAGTCTCTTACTGCTGATATGGAAGGTGATGCAGCTGGCGGCGTAGTGGATATGGTGATGAAGGATGCCCCATCCCGCTTCCAGATTCAGGCGAATGCAGCCATCGGAGCAAGTGATTATTTCTGGAAGGATGGCAGAGATTATCTTACCAGCAATCGCTCTGATTATACAAAGAAATCTCCTTACGAGGCTTTCGGAAAAGACTACAAGGCGCAGATGAGCGATTTCAAGAACGGTCCTGTTCAGTTGAAGAGCCATTCTCTTCCTGCTCCTAACTTCATAGGAGGTCTGAGCATCGGCAACCGCTTCTGGAACGACCGCCTGGGCGTGATGCTTGCCGGAAGCGTGCAGAATGTTTTCCGTGGCACCGAGCGCACCTACAATTCCGTAAAGATGGCTTCGGGCGAGCAGGCCATGTACATTTCCAATCTGCAGCATCGCTACTACAGCATCCACGACCTTACTGCGGGTGCTCATGCCAAGATAGATTTAACCCTGCCTGGCCACAAGCTGGAATGGTACAACATGTATGTGCGCACCAATTCCAAGGGTACCAGATACAACAATAGCGTCAATACCGAATACATCGGAGCCGACAGCTACACGCAGGACGATGAGGTTCGCTCTCTCTCAACCACCCAGAGCATCTTCGCCACCAACCTGAAGGGTACGCATCATCTTGCCAAGGATTTTACCATAGACTGGTCGGGCGTATTCTCGCAGGCTAAGGAGGAAGATCCGGATAGAACTTACGTCACCCTGACGAATACCGTGAGCAGAAAAGCCGAGAATGGCGGCGATGCCGTTTCGGGTTCCATCTGGGAAGGCGACAAGAACATCACCAAGACCCTGCCTAAGAGTGCCGAACGCCGATTCCAGCACAACAAGGATACCGACTGGGCGGGTTACATCAACCTCTCTTACGATACCCATTTCGCCAACTCTGTGGAGGCTCTCTGGAAGGCGGGCGCACAGTATCGCAGAAAGGAGCGCAGCAACAGATATTATTCTTACATCTTCAATCCTGCCGACATCTCGCAGCAATTGGATGGCAACGGAATAGATCAGTTTGCTCACATCGATTGGGTTTGCAAGACTCCTTATTCTCAGGCTTCGCAACTCAACTACGATTCCAAGGAGCACATCGGCGGAGCCTATGCCATGGTAACCCTGAAGAGCGAGGTGGGCGAACTGAATGCCGGTTTCCGTGTCGAGCACACCAACCAGATTTACACCATGCTCCAGCACTTCCGCAACATGGGACAGGTGGGCGAGCAGAGCTACTGGGATTATCTGCCATCGGCATCCATCAAGTGGACGCCAACCAAGAAGATGAACGTGCGTCTCTCTTACTATCGCTCCATCAACCGTCCGGGCTTCTACGAGATAGTGCCTTATCAGATTCAGGGCGAGGAGTATCAGGAAAAGGGTAATCCAAACCTGAAGCGTGCCCGCATCGACAACATCGACCTGCGCTGGGAGTGGTTCCCAAGCAAGACCGAACAGATTCTTGCCGGCGTATTCTATAAGTATCTGAAAGACCCTATAGAGCAGGTGTTCGTAACATCGGATGGCAAGATTGGAGCCGGAACCGATGCCTATTACATGCCTGACAACCTGGGTAATGCCAAGAACATGGGCTTCGAAATCGACGTGATCAAGTACATCCGCCACTTCGGAGTAAAGGCGAATTATACTTACACTCATTCTGAAATCACCACCTCGAAGCGTGAGTACCAGGAGGGTAGTGCCGAGTATAAGACGGGCGTAACCCAGACCCGTCCGCTGGTTAATCAGGCTCCTCATACCGCCAACATCTCCTTATTATATAAGGATACGGAGCATGGCTGGAATGCGCAGTTGGCCTCTTCCTTCACGGGCACCAAGCTTGCCCTGGTTTCTCCCTTCAAGGATGCCGACCAGTGGGACAAGGCGATGTTCGGTCTCGACCTGAGTGCCGAGAAGCAATTCAAGAACGGCATCTCCATCTTCTTCAAGGCAAACAATCTGCTCGATGCCAAGCGCGAGAGATACTTGAAGACCGTGAACAAGAGCAACCTGGAGTATGAGGGCCAGAAGAGCGATAAGACCATCGTAGGCACTTATCAGTATGGCAGAACCTTCCTGCTGGGAGTAAGATACAAATTATAAAAGGTAAAAAGAGCCTTCCCCCCTTGCGCCCCCGTTCCCAGCGATTCCATCGCTGGTCCCCAAGTCTTTATATTAAAGTTAAAAAAGTAAAAAAAAAGAAATGAAAAAGATAAGTACTTTTGCTGCTTTGCTGTTGATGGCAGCAGCTGCAATGTTCTCCACATCTTGCGAGAACGATAATATCAATCCATACGATTACGTGAATAATGGCGGTAATGGAAGTGATGGTAATGAGAACCAGGGTTCTAAGGATGTCATCACAACGAAGGTGGCAGAATATCCCGTAGGTTCTGTGGTTTGGACCAAGGATACTACCCTGAGCCAGAGCGTTGAAATTCCGATAGGAGCATCGCTCTACATTGAGCCGGGCGTAACCGTCACCTGCAAATCAGAGGTTCAGGTACCGGTAGAAATCGTGGTGTTGGGCAATCTCTATTGTATGGGAACTGCCGAAAAACCGGTAGTCTTTACTTCTGATACCAGGAAGCCTGCTGATTGGGGCGGCATCATCTGCGGATATAATTCTGAGGAGGTAGTGCTCAATCACGTGGATGTGGCTTATGCCGGTGCTACTCCTACCGAGAGTTCAGCTTCTTTCCAGAACAAGCTTTTCAAGACCACCATCGATGGCGGTGTGCCAGCCTTCCACTTCTGTAATGTAAACGGCAAGTTTGTGATGGCAAACAGTTTCTTCCACGATAACTACAACGACCAGACTTACTTTACCGGTGGTAACGGCGTGATTATCAACAATATCTTTGCCGATAGCGGAAATGCAGCCGATGGTGGCGAGGCCATCAACGTAAAGGCAGGTTGCAAGCTCGATGTAGCCAACAACATCATCTACAACGCCTGCACCAACGCCTTCAAGCTTTCGAATGCCGGAAATAGCGAGGTAATCCCTCTCTCTGAGATGACCGCCTATAACAACACCATCGTCAATTGCGGCTGGCGCCGTTCCAAAAACAAGAAGGGTGGTTCTGTCTGGGTAGAGAAGGCAGCGAAGCCAGTCTTCGTGAACAACCTCATCTACGATTCCCGTTTCGGTCTGAAGCAGCCAAAGAAGGATGGTGCTGATATGGAGCACAGTCGTCTTACCCCAAACTACTACTTTGCATCTACAGAGACAGGCGTAGCGCAGATGGCGAAGGATGCAGAGCTCGGCATCTGGTTTGATACCGATATCAAGAGTAGCGTGGCAGGTCAGCTCAACCCACTCTTCAAGAGTTTCAAGCAGAGCGAGAAGATGAATATCAATTGCGAAATTGATGATGTAGCCCAGGGTGCTCCATTGGCATTCGACAAGAGCTGGAATTTCGAGTATCAGGCAGGCAGTCCTGCCCTCTCAGGAGGTGTAACCGATTTTGCCCGCCTCTTCCCACAAGGTCTGCCATTCTTCGGCATGAAGCAGGTGAATTTCCTGGATAAGAATAACGACCAGAACTATTACTTTGCCGCCCCATTGCCAAGCGCAAGATTCGGAGCATGGTTGTAATATCAGTCTGTTTTTATATCAGATATCCATACTTCTTGAGCGCTTCCTCTACCTTGCTTTTATAGATCGTCTCCACCAAGAGGATGAAGCCCTCAGCCTTCAGCGTGTACTTGCGGATGGTAGGGTCGGTGAGGATGATGTGCTGCAACTCCTTGTCGTCGGTTGGAATCTGCAGCAGGGAATATTTCTTCTTTGGTGCCTTCATCGGCTTGCATCGCTTCTTGATGTCATTGAAGAACTTTGCCCAGTTGTCGGGCAAGTCCTGGGAAGAGATGTATTCCTTGAAGAAGTCAATCTTGCTGTTGATGTCCTGTAGCTTCTCACAACCATTCAGAAAACTCTCGTAGCTCACCTTGTACATTTTCTTGGAGATGGCTGTCGCCATGTTGCCTAGGAGCGACTCGTACGGATTGTTGTCCACCAGCGACTTGATGATGAGGCGTTCTGTGTCCAGTTCGAAGTAATGGATATCTGCCTCCTTGGTGCGCACATATTTCCTCTTGATGCCCAGGGCATAGAGCCCCAGGTTGGTGAGTCGTACATAAGCCAAGGTGTCATAATAAGAGGTGGCTCCCTCGTCGGGCTTTTCCTTGTAGGCTATCTCCACGAAACCGAATGCAGCCATCATGAAGAGTGCCGCCTTGAGGTAAGGGTAGGTCAACTCTTGGATGGTGTCATCGCAAAAGAGTTCTTTGCCATCATATTCATTACAGAAATTGGCCTTGAGGAGGTCTGAGTAGTAAAGCAGCAAAAATTGACTCTCTGTGTTTTTGGGACTCACTCGGCAATGGAACAAAAGTTTGTCTATCGGCAACCAGCCTTCTTTGTGGAATTCCTTCAATACCGACTGAAGAACGTTTATCTGATACCCACAACTGCAATAGTCGAACATATTTTTTCTGAATCCTGAGATGTGTGGCAAAAGGACAGGCATCAGGTACTCTTGCATTTCATCCAGGTTCTTGAAGAGATCCTTCAATAGGTCTTGTTTCTCCGTCAAGTCGTTGTTGTACAAGTCCATGCAATAGATGGTGTAGAAATTGAGCACAAACGAAGCGCAGATGTTGGAGAAATATTTGTTGCCATCCGTGAAAAATTCAGGGAGATTGAGAAGCTTGGATTTCTTCTTCAGTTCGCTGGCTGGCAGCTTGTTTCGTCCCAGGTTCAGCTGTCCGCTGTCGAAGAGTGAAGACATGATAGGTACGACGGTGAAAATCGTATTCTCACCGCTATAGGTCTTGTATGCTTCCGCATCAGGCAACTCCTCGCATTTCTCGATATTCATCAACTCTGGGAAGAGAATAGGCAATGTCTTTACATAATAAGACTTGTCTGCCAATTCAAGGTAATAATTAGAGCGCCCGTATGTGTTCTTGTTAGGAATTGGCGCTTTTGCCTCTTTGGTGCCATACCAGTTGCCAAGTTTCTGGTTGATCTTAGGAGCGTCCCAGAAATGCCTGCTCTCTGTGATGCTAGGTTCGCCGAGAATCTTGGTTGCGTCAGTATGTAGGATGTAATGGTTGGCGGCAGTCTGCTTGAAGAGTTTTTTTACAGGTTCCGACCATTCGTCGTAATATAGGGAGAAGTTGTTGGTATGCTTCATGATAGCAAGAAACGCTGCATAATCCTTCTTCAGTTTCTTCTTGTTGGATAACATAAGCGTGATAGGGGCTGGCTCGTATTTCTTGCCGTCCTTGTCCAGTGCCACCAATTTGTACTTCTTAAAGGTTTCACGCACGCCGTAAGCTGCTTCCTGTAGTTTACTAAAACCATATCCGTGCATGAGGGTACTTATTATTTGTTCATTCTCCGTCCCTTCCGGAACGTATATGGTTTTCTCTGGTCGCTTGTCGTTTATGTCCCAGAGTGTTGTTTCTGTTGCCATGTCTTGTTTCTATTATGAAATGATGTTTTTATCCCAGAATGAAGTTGATGTCATCTTCCGACAGATGCTTGGAAGATGAACTGTCGGCACCTATCAAGCCCTCGAAGAGCTCGGCCTTCTGTTGTTGCAGGAGTTGTATCTTCTCCTCGATGGTTTGCTGGGTGATGAGCGAGTAGCTGAGTACCTTTGCCTTCTGTCCGAAACGGTGCAGACGGTTGATGGCTTGTTCCTCGGCAGCCTTGTTCCACCATGGCTCGAAGATGAACACGGTGTCGGCGGCTGTCAGGTTCAAACCCACGCCACCCGTCTTCAGCGTCATCAGCATCACTCGGCATTGTGGGTCGTTCTGGAATCGCTCCACGATGCTCTTGCGGTCTCTCGTTGAACCTGTCATGCAGGCATAGTCCACACCGTTTTGGTCCAGTCGCTCGCTGAGTTCTTCGATACCTGCTATGAAATTGAAGAATACCACCACCTTGTGTCCGTTGGCCACGGCTTCGAGGAGGGTGTCGGTCAGCAGGTCGAGCTTAGGCGACTTGATGTGTCCGTCGCTGAGGCTCTCTGGGATGGAGGCGATGCGGCGAAGTTCGTTGAGTGCCTGGAACATTACAAACTGCGACTTCTGAATGCCCTCGGCGGCTATCGTCTGGCGCACCTGGTTGTAGTAGTACTGTCTTCTTCGCTCGTAGAAGTCGTGCTGCTCTGGACTCATCTCCACGAAGAGGGTCTGCTCGATGCGGTCGGGCAGGTCTTTGAGTACGTCCTTTTTCAGTCGGCGAAGCATGAACGGGAATATCTTCTTGCGGAGGCTCAACAGGGTGTCCTTGTCGTTGTCGCGCTGGATAGGACCCGTGTAACGGCTGTTGAAATCGTCCAAACTGCCAAACATCGTTGGGTTGAGGAAACGGAAGAGCGAGTATAGCTCCGTCAGATTGTTCTCCACCGGCGTACCACTCAATGCCAGTCTGTGTTCGGCATGGAGTACGAGGGTGGCTTGGGTGGTCTGCGTGGTAGTGTTCTTGATGTTTTGGCTCTCGTCGAGAATCACATAGTGGAACTTCTGCTTGGAGTAGGTCTCGATGTCGTTGCGCACGATGGCGTAGGTGGTCAGTATCACCTGGTGCTTCATCGCCTCCTTGATGTCTCGGTCGCCTGCATAATAGGTATAGACAGAGAGTTGTGGGGCGAACTTCTTCAACTCGTTCTGCCAGTTGAAGAGCAGGCTGCGAGGCATTACGATGAGTGTAGGTTTCTTCACCTTCGGATAGATGAGGGTGAGGACACCGATGGTCTGCACGGTCTTGCCGAGACCCATGTCGTCGGCGAGACAGCCTCCCAGGTTGTTGTCGTAGAGATATTTTATCCATTTGATTCCCTCTGCCTGGTATGGGCGCAACTGGGCGTTCAGTTTTGGTGCCTTCAGGGTTTTCTCGGCAAGGTGGTTGAAGCCCTCGTACACTTCACGGTGATGCTTGAACGCCTCACCCTCCAAAGGCTCGTTGATGAGGTCTTCTATCTCAGGCAGGTCGAAGAACGACACCTTGACCTTTCCATCCTTGTCCTTTTTCTTGAAGATACGTTCCAGACGTCGCATGTATCCGTCCTCGATGATGGCACGGTTGCCGTCCGACAGCTGGATGTATTTCTTCTTGTTGTATTGCGAGAGGATTTGCTGGAGCGAGAACTGTTCGCCTTCGAGCGTGATGCTGGCGTCGCCCTCCAGGAAGTCGATGCCTGATGAGAGGCTGATGTTCAGCTTAGGCGTCATTGGCTTCACCTTGTACTCACGCAGTTTCTCGGCACCGATGAGCTGGTAGGTTCTCAGCAGGGATGGGAGCGATTGGAGCAGGAACGGACCTGCCGTTTCCTCGGGGATGATGAAGAGATGGTCCTCCACATACACGTCCTTCTGTGCCGCCTTGCTAGGGGCGTATTGTATGATTTCCTTTCTGAGGTTGTTGGTGATTTCGTCTATTGGCAGATGGGCGAGTCGCTTTACCACAATCTTTTGGTCGAGCGAGAGTGATGCAACCATGCTCAGGTCGAACTGCTGCACGAAATCGAGCGGCAATCCCTTGTATGATTCTACGAGTCGAAGGAACAGGGTCTTGTCGGCATCTATCTTCTCAAACGAAAGAGAAGGGGTAGGTACGATGTCGGTGTCGGAGAATTCCACGGTGTAATACTCGTAAGTCACCTGCACGCTTTCGATGAAGGAGAAGAATACGGAGAGGTATTCTTCCAGCATATCTTCGGTGAAACGGGTGGTAAAATAGCTGAGTTGCTGATAGTTGTCGCCGATAGGGGCGATGGGATAAATGACATTGTCTGACAAGACGAAACTGTCTGACAGAAGACTGAAATACAACTTGTTGGCTTCGTATTTCTTGGCTCCGTCATATTCTTCAGCATCCGAAGAATCCTTGGCGGCAATGATAAAATGCGGTTCGATGTTGCGGCCGAATTTCTTTAACACCAGTTGGAGCACAGAGGTGTCTGGGTGAACGGATATGGCGTGACCCTTCTCATCGATGAGGTTCTTGCAACGGATGAGCTGGTAGAGCAAGTGAGGGTTCTGGCTGAGGCTCACGTCGGTAGCCTCGCTCTCGTCCCAGGAGATTTGGAAAGCCATCTCCTCCTTGATGCTGTCGATGCTGCGCAGGAGTTGAGCCGTATCGCCCGAATAGTAATGATAGTCAGCCTCCACCGGCTTCAGTTTTTTATCTACCGGGATGATGAAAGTATCGTTTTCCCCAGTTCTTATCATGAAGAAAATCTCCTTGCCCGTCATCGTCTTGCCGCTTTTGGCAATGGTGATGGGTTGGAGCTTCTTGAATTGTGTCAGAAAATCGCTCATCTTATTTTTCTGTTTTGATTAAATTATTGTGTCAAAATCTTTATTTGCCTACAAAAATACAATAAATATTCGGAATATGCAAGCTTTTATTTGTGAGAAGTAAAATATTTGCTCGAAAAAGTGAAAAATATGAGGGAAAGTTTTGTTATGATAGGATAAAGTTTTCCTAATATCGAGAAAAATTGAGGGGATTGCAAATCCCCCAGCTTTAAAATAAAGTGTTAATCTTATGCTAGCCATGGATATTCTGCAATTAGTTCTTTTTCAAATTCTTCTGTATCAATATATTGTCCATTCTCATACTCTTCCTCAATAGCTTCAATCCTAGCCACGGCTTCTTCTTCATTGGCCGGATGCCAGCCCACTGGAATCTTATTCCAGTCAATATCTTCTTCTGCACATTCATCCTCGGGAAGTGCCATGGCGGCATTTCCGTGATAGGCTGGTGCAGACTCTGCTACGAAAGCTGCATCTTTCTGCTCTTCTGGCAATGTATATCTTTTCTCACTGCTGTCCCGTTTAGAAATCATCGGGCCTGAAAAGGCTAGGATATAGCCAATCCTCCGTCTTTTCTGTTGGAACAGCTTTGTTAAACAATTCATTTAAAGGAGTCTTGTCCGTAAGGAATAGAC